>Ga0268283_1001774_pt1 | contig 10090 bp, 9 predicted proteins | sample saktaG_13_FD_190140 | JGI IMG/M metagenome (GOLD analysis project Ga0268283, IMG submission 190140) | Saline water microbial communities from Sakinaw Lake, British Columbia, Canada - sak_2013_06_06_36m | ecosystem: Environmental > Aquatic > Non-marine Saline and Alkaline > Saline ... | reverse complement strand
TTCTATATGTTCAGGCTTTACTTCAGCGTATTCTGGGGAAAAGAAACACACTACCATCACACACCGCACGAAGCACCTTTGGAAATGACGCTTCCACTGATCTTCCTGGCAATCGCCTCTATTTTTACAGGATTTATTCCTTTCAGTTCATTGGTAACATCTGATGGTGTTCCATTTGAAAGTCATATAGAAATGGGTATTGCGATACCATCGGTACTCATTGGCCTGCTGGGGATTGGTGTTGCCATGTTCATGTACATGAAACCAAATGGCCTGCCCGATAAAATGGCCGGCATATTTAAGTATTCCTATAAATGGTCGTTCAATAAATTTTATTTCGATGAAATTTATTTGTTTGTGACCAAACGAATCATCTTTGCATACATCTCAACACCGGTGGCATGGTTCGACCGCCATATTGTGGATGGTGCTATGAACGGTATTGCATGGGTAACAAATTTCTCGTCGGAGAAAATAAAGAATTTACAATCGGGACAGATACAACAATACGGGTTTGTATTTATTTCGGGTGCTATTGCGCTTGCTATTTTCTTCATATATATCTGGAAGTAAGAAGTACTTATAGTGCCTGGAGTTTGAAGTGCCTAAAGTTATGTAAAGACAACAAGAAGAAATAACAAATAAGCCTACCTGCGGCAAGCATGGATTAACGATTTTATTTTAAAGACTAACAGCTACACGAATGGATATTTTAAGTTTTTTCGTAATAATACCGGTGCTGACAATCACCGCTATCCTGTTTACAAAGGATTATAAACAAACACGTCTGGTAAGCGCTATTGGAATGAGTTTTCAACTCATCCTTGCTGCCGTATTGATTTATCTATATCTCAAAGAGAGACAGGCCGGCAACATGGCCGAAATGTTGTTTATGAAAGATATTGTCTGGTTCCCCAGCCTCAACATTCATTATCTGGTTGGTGTGGATGGTATATCCGTTGCCATGATTGGCCTTACTTCTGTTGTTGTGTTTGCAGGTATTTTTGCTTCCTGGCAGGTTGATTACCTGGCACGCGAATTCTTCATCTCCCTCATATTGCTTGCTTCCGGGGTATTCGGATTCTTTATCTCGCTCGATTTATTCACCATGTTCCTCTTTTACGAAGTCGCGGTTATCCCCATGTACCTGCTTATCGGCTTATGGGGTTCCGGGCCAAAGGAATATGCAGCAATGAAACTTACACTCATGCTTATGGGAGGCTCAGCATTGCTTTTAGTGGGCATCCTTGGTATTTATTTCTTTTCGGCTCCCGGCGGCGGACAACTGACTTTTAACCTTCTTGAAATCGCCCGCAACCATATTCCTATCGAAGCTCAACGCTTCTTCTTCCCGATGACATTTGTAGGGTTTGGAGTACTTGGTGCCCTATTCCCTTTCCATACCTGGTCGCCTGACGGCCATGCCTCTGCTCCTACTGCCGTTTCCATGCTTCATGCTGGCGTGCTTATGAAACTTGGAGGATATGGAGCTTTCCGTGTGGCAATTTACCTGATGCCCGAAGCTGCACATGAACTTGCCTGGATTTTCATCATCCTCACGTCCATTAGCGTGGTTTACGGAGCTTTTGGCGCTATTGTGCAGAAAGACCTTAAATACATCAATGCGTACTCCTCGGTGAGCCATTGCGGCCTTGTTCTCTTTGCTGTTCTGATGATGAACCAGACGGCTATGAACGGAGCCATCATCCAGATGATCTCACATGGTTTAATGACGGCCCTCTTCTTCGCCCTAATCGGCATGATATATGGAAGAACACATACTCGTATGGTAAACGAAATGGGCGGCCTGATGAAAGTTATGCCTTTCCTGGGCGTTGCCTATGTTATTGCCGGCCTTGCTTCGCTCGGACTTCCCGGATTCAGCGGTTTTGTTGCCGAAATGACAATCTTTGTTGGTGCTTTTCAGCATCCTGATACATTCCATCGGGTTGTTACCATTATGGCTGTAAGTTCTATTGTAATTACTGCCGTGTATATCCTGCGTGTTGTAGGTATGCTGCTGTTTGGGCCAATCAACAATGATCATTACCTGCATCTTACTGATGCCAAATGGTACGAACGTTTATCAACAGTCACGCTTATTACTGCAATTGCTGCCATAGGGATAGCACCACTATGGCTTTCGGATATGATTGGATTCAGTCTGGGGCCTATTGTTGAACGCCTGAATGGTTTTGCCGGGTTAGCAGGACTTTTTTAGTACAAATCTGTGAAGAAATATAGACAAGAAGTAATAACGAACACCGATTAACGATTTAAAATTTTAGAAGTAAAAGAAATTCAGAATTGAAAATTAAATAAATAGTACTTTGCGTCTTTTTTCCTGCGCTCATGAGAACGCTTCGCTAAGTTAACGATTTAAGATTTTAGAGTAGAAGAAATTCAGAATTGAAATTTAAATAAATAATACTTTGCGCCTTTGCGTCTTTATTACTCACTTTGTTCGTGAGAACGCTTCGCTAAGTTCGCTGCACTCATTAGAACGCTTCGCTAAGTTGCGAGAAAAAAAATAAACATAAAACTCATATTACAAAATAACAAACCGCTGTAACGCTATGAATTTATCAGATTTTTTGACCATGCGACACGAAATGCTGCTCACTATCCTGGCATTGGTCGTACTGATCGCTGACTTAAACCTTTCGGTGCAGCGAAAACCAGTGGTAATTAACCTTGCAATAGCTTTGTTCTTTATCCATCTGGTTATCGGATTCCTGCCCGCTCAGATTGGAATTCTGTTTGGTGGCATGTACCGCACCAACGATCTAACAATAATGATGAAAAACATCCTTAATATAGGAGCTTTCATCGTGTTGCTGCAATCAGCTACCTGGCTCAAAAAAGAAGAGAACCGCGAAAAGATCAGCGAGTTTTTTATCCTGCTTTTCTCTACGCTTATCGGGATGAACTTCATGATTTCCTCCGGCGATTTCCTGATGTTCTACCTTGGACTTGAACTTGCCACCATCCCTATGGCTGCCCTTGCTGCTTTTACGCATCATAAATCCCGCTCTGCCGAAGCCGGTATCAAACTTATTCTGTCATCTGCATTATCTTCAGGAATACTCCTTTTTGGTTTATCCATGATTTACGGTACAACCGGATCGGTATATTTCGACGTGGTAGCGGCCAACTATGGCAATCAACCCTTGCAGGTTCTTGCATTCATCTTTTTCTTTGCAGGAATGTCGTTTAAAATTTCACTGGTACCTTTCCACCTCTGGACAGCTGACGTTTACGAAGGATCACCGATTAATGTCACCTCTTACTTTTCGGTAATCTCCAAAGCCGCTGCAGTTTTTATCTTCATCATAATCCTTTATACCGTTTTCCATTCCATAGCTTTCCTGTGGAAGGACCTGGTGTATGTGATTGCCGTGGCCACCATGACCTTAGGTAACCTGTTTGCCATAAGGCAGAAGAACATGAAACGTTTCCTCGCCTTTTCGTCTATCGCGCAGGCTGGTTTTATACTGCTTGGTATTATTGCCGGGTCGCAACTTGGGATGACCACAGTGGTTTATTTCGCACTCGTTTATATCTTCTCTAACCTCGGAGCCTTCGGTGTTGTTTCGGCCATTTCAACGGTTAAGAACCTGGAATCGATGGACGACTACGATGGCTTGTACCACACCAACCCGAATCTAAGCCTTATAATGATGCTTTCCTTATTCTCATTAGCTGGTATTCCACCGGTGGCGGGCTTCTTCGGTAAGTTTTTCCTTTTCACATCGGCTGCTTCGGCAGGTTATTACTGGCTGGTGTTTATAGCTGTTCTCAATGCCACCATATCATTGTATTATTACCTGCTGGTCGTAAAAGCAATGTTCATCAACAAGAGTGATAATCCTATCCCCTATTTCAGGAATGATTTTTACACCCGTGCAGGGCTTGTGCTTTGTGTGCTTGGCGTTGCTGTTTTAGGACTTTACAGCGGCATTTACGAATTCATCCTCAGTTACAGTATCGGTATTCTTCAATAATCCTTAAAAGCAACAAGTATGGCACTCACAAGAGGCAAACATATTGTAGAAGAGATAAATGGCATCCGCTGCACGGTGGTGGAAAAAGGCGCAGGCGCTGACCGCGTTGCTTTCCTGAAGGATCTCCTCCTGTTCAATAAATTTGAAGTGCATGTAGAGGAAGAAAAGAAACCGGAAGATACCGCCCCCACCACTTTTGTTATTGGTGTTACCGATATTGTTTTTAACCCGATGATTGGTGTTTACCAGCAAAGCCTCCGCACCCCGGCAGGTGAAAAAGTTTGCCCTGCCTACTGGAACCAATATACTACGGAAAACGACAGCAGGTATTGGGAGTTTGTGAAATAAAATAATCCTTGTTTTAATAATACAAAAAGCCCTGCCAACAAGCAGGGCTTTTTGTATTAAGCTGATTAGCTTATGAATTACAGCACTTCAAAATGACGTTTAACCTTAACGTATTTTTTAGCAGGTCTTTTATCCGAACGTTTTTCAGGCTTACTGTTTTCATCATCAAGAAAAGTAATTGATGAACCTTCCGGAATTTTATCCAACAGGGTTGGATTGTCAATTATCTGCTCTGCAAAATCAAAAGCAATAACGATATCCCGTTTAATTTGTTCCTTGTTTGTCATTTTTTAAGTTTCATTAAATAGTGTTCTTTATACCATTCCCATTTATCCTCAAGGTCCTGCTTCGCAGATGTGAAATCGTATTTCAGGTTGGGTGGATTGCCTGATGAAAAGGGTTGCTGCTTTCGACGGAAAGGTCATCAGGGCAAGATTATTTAGTCCAGTCCTCCAACACGATTCCCTTAATCTGTTTGAAATGGTCGGTGTTATTAGTCACCATTATCAGATTATGTGTCACCGAAGTCACTCCAATTAATAGATCAAAGTCGTCGATTGGAGTTCCGGCCTTTCTTAACCGAGATTTTTCTTTAGCGTACAAATCGAGCGAATGAAAAATCGGAACAATTTTAACTCCTGAAAGGAAATTGTCAAGCGCTTTCTGGTTCTTCTCTTTCTTCTCGCTGTTCGCTACCCCGAACATTAACTCTGCAAGGGAGATTTCGGAAATGAAACAATTATCGGGGTCGGCTTCCTCAAATTTCTTCATGAGGTCGAACTTGCCTTTGATATAATAGATGCAAATGTTTGTATCAATGAGATAATTGTTCAAAACTGCTCTGTTTGCCGGTTAAAAGTTCTGCTGCTTCGAATATCACTAATAATTTGGTCAGCCGGTTGTTTTGAATCCCAGGCACCGAATGCTTTGAAAAATGATTTCTTCCTGTTGGTAATATCTGATTTTATCGAAATGGAAAGTTTAGAAATAAGGTCGAGTTTATTGCCTGGGCTGAGATTATCCAGAAGTCGCAAGTAACCATCAATCAGTGTCGTATTTATATCTATCGCTTTCATTTTAGTCCTGTTTAATATTATTCTGCAAAAGTAACTAAAAAGGCATATCGTTTCATATCACGACCAGGAGTATATTTAAGCTGGATTTCCACTATCGAAAGCTAATGCTACAAACATACTCTATTCTTATGCCCCGATTACAAACCGGCGCGAGCAAGTTATTATTGTATATTGGTGGTATTAAATCTTTTAGACATGAGTTACGGTAAAAAAATATCCAAGGGGGGGGGCAATATTAGCATGTTTACTCGTTGGTATTCCTTTCATTATTGCTTTTGTATATTGTTTAATTACCTGGTTTGGTTAATTTCCGATTTATCCTTTCAGCTTCCAGTTAAAACATTATTAACATTAAAACAGGGGTAAAAAGCAATATACCGAGGCATTCAGATATTGATGAAGAATTATGCCTGGCTATCTGCAAACAACCTGGTATCCCCAAAATAAAAAAGTAACAATTCCCTTAGCCATTCTTTTCCAACCTTGTTTGAGAAATAATTTTTCTTATTATCCTTTCCTTGCTAATCTTCACACCCGATCTTTTCAAACCTGTAGAATTTTACAATATTCTCTATTTTTATGCCCCGATTACAAATCGGCGCGAGCGGGTTATTATAGTATATTTGTGGTATTAAATTATTTAATCATTATATGCGTACAAAACGAGATGCCATTATTGTTGTTGTTATCGCTTCCGTATTGGCTATTGCATTTTCCGTATCGTGGGTGGTTTTAGTCTTTGGCTGATTTCCTACTCATCCTTTCCTCCTCCAGTTAAAACATTATTAACATTACAACAGGGGTAAAAAGCTCTATACCGAGGCATTCAGATATTGATGAAGAATTATGCCTGGCTATCTGTAAACAACCTGGTATCCCGAAAATAAAAAAGTAACAATTCCCTTATCCTTTCTTTTTCGGCCTCGTTTGAGAACCAGATTTTGAATAATATCCTATCCTTTCCACTTTTCTAATCCGATCTTTTCAGATCAGTAGAATTTTACAACATTCTTCATTCTTACGCCCCGATTACAAATCGGCGCGAGCTGGGAACGACAGCAGGTATTGGGAATTTGTGAAATAAAACTGTTTATTCCCTTAGTTTAATTTATCCGGAACTATTCCATGTTCTGTTACCATTCTCAATCTATCACTACCAGTTTAGAATTCAAGGAAGTGTTTTGCAATCCCATCAATTTAAGGTAATATACACCTTCTGGTAAATCTGAAGGCAACCTTAACCGGTACATATGATTACCTGCTGACTGCTCTCCCATCGGTACTAACATTACAGAACTTTCTGTCAGGCTTAGCAGTTCAAGTGTGATGGCATCCTTTTGATTCAGTTCATATGCCAGGTTAAGAATGTTGTTTCGTTTAACAGGGTTCGGAGAAACCGAAATATTGCCGGTAGTCCGAATTTCAGGTACTGAAACATTAATGTCATTCCAATAGCGCGCAACTGCAAAATCGAGCACATTGGCAGCATTTCGGGTTTTACCGGCAAGTATAATTTTATCCTGATAAAGGGCTATTCCCAAAGCTTCATCAGCATTTCCAAAAAAGTCGGTGGTAGTACTACCATTGCTGCCAAATGTATTATCAAGGCTTCCGTCCGGATTGAAACGCCATAATGCCCAATCATTATTATCAGGTGCCAGGGCGCCTGTACAACCCGCAACGAGTATTTTTCCTCCAGGCTGTATAGCCACTGCATCGCCAAATGTGTATGGAACATCGCCGTATGTTACAACACCATTTGTCCCAAAGTCAGTAACAGGTTGCCCGGTGTTATCAAATTTCATCAACAATAACTTATATAAATAATCAGGCTGCGTAACAGTAAAACCTGTGAGTACAATTCCATCGTTATCCAATAACTTCACGTCGTAGAATTCATCATCAACGTTATTTAAATTCAGGTTTACCACGCCATCTGTTGCATAAGTCGGATCGATATTACCATCCTGATCGAACCGGGCTATTAAAAGTGAAAACCAACTTAGTCCGTTTGAAATATGCCCTGCTGCAAGGATTTTACCATCAGATTGAATGGCAATCGCTGAAAAATCATTATCAGTTTCGGTGACAGGAACAGTTGCGATTCCGTTTAACCCGAAAGATGTGTCGAGAATTCCTGCTTCGGTGAGCCGCAGTATTACCGGGGCGTTTCTGTAATCGATATCTATAACAAAACCTGCAAGCAGAATATTCCCCTGCTGCAATTCCATGGCATATACATTAAGTTCGAATGTGCTTGAGTTGACCTTCGCTACCCCATTAGTGCCAAAAGCAGGATCAAGGTTGCCATTTTCATCCAGTTGCAACACCAACATGTTATATGTTGTATAATCAGTAGAAAAACCACAGACTAAAATCTTGCCATCATCTTTGATTATACATTTATTAGCATCTGCAAAGATGTCAGCGGAATACACAAATTGTCCATTGGTGCCAAAGGAAGAATCAAATGTACCGTCGTCCAAAAGCCTCGATACAACGATTGCTGACGACATATAGGTTGAACTCATTGATGATCCGACTGCAATAATCTTTCCATCAGACTGTACCTTAACATCCTTGTACAGATCGAACATGTCATAATCATAAATTACTTTTCCTGTACCATTAAAGGTTAAATCCAATTCACCGGCTACCTGGCAGAATATCCTTCCACCCATTAAAATAAATACAACTATAAGCAATGTAATGGCGTATTTCATGATCTCGTAATTTGGATGTTAATTTTATAATTGGCAGGGATAAATTAATACTAAAATCGAAGTTTAATACTGGTTTCTGATCCGCAAACGACAGGTGTACAGTAGAATAACATGCCTGATTGCCGATACAAATATACTACCGAAAACGACAGCAGGTATCGGGAGTTTGTGAAATAAAATAATCCTGCTTTTGTATGTAACAAACTTTCCCAGATTCTTACTCCCCAATTATAAATCGGCACAAGCGGGGGAATTGCAAACCCCAATTAGCGGAATTATCATCACCGTCAGCATCTGCACACTATGTTTATTTTCCGCTCACATTGGCTGTACCCGGGGTAATAATAGTCAGCTTCCAGTCTGCTGCAGCATTGTTTGTATCCACACCATCCGGAATCCGGGAAAGTCCAAAGATACCAATGTTACTATCTGCAGTTGATACAGGTAATAATGTCCCTTCCACCAACGACCATCCATAAGGTACAACATTTGTAATAGGACCTTCGTATGACAATGCATCTGCTAAAAAGTTTTGAATGATGTTGACCAAAGCTACGCCGTCAGGTGCCCCGTTTTGAATCCAGTCAGTGCCAGGGGTGACCTGCATATCACAATTCGGCGTACCTGAACCGCTGCCGCAAATCACAAAGTAATCGTTTGCTGCAAGCATTACCGACGGCAAAGGAATTGTATAATAGACCGCATTATTAGATCCGTTTACCAGTAATACAGAATAGCTGGATAAGTCAATTGAAGATGAACATGGATTATAGAGTTCAATAAATTCAGCATTGTCGGTGCCCACCTGATCATAATCAATTTCATTAATTACAAGGCCACAGGCAGAACATCCTTCATCTATTTGTAAATCACAATTATTATCGATGCCATCGCAAATTTCCGTCGTGCCAGGGTAAACCAGGGGATTTGAGTCGTTGCAGTCATCAAAACTGATCACATAACCCGATGGTTGAAAACATGCCTGCACAGCTACACCCGAAGGATTTCCATGCCCGTCCCCATCGGCATCAGGATAATAAGTAGTAAGGGAAAGACTTCCAATTAACGCATTATTATCATCCTCATCACAATCATTTACAACATAACCTATCGGTTGCGTATTGCTGTTGAGTGCTGAATAATGATCTCCATAACCATCACCATCCCTGTCAGGATAATAATAGCGAAAAAGTGCCGGCAACCATTGTGAGCCGTTCCATACAAGCATGTCGCCGGGAGCATTGCCAGCTATCATTGAAGCGCCTATATTCAACCATTTAGTACTTGTAAAATATTCAAAAGCACTGGTTGAAGTATTGAAAATTAAGAGTCCTGGCGCCGGGCTGGTAATTGCATCGCGTTGCGAAGAACTCATCCGTGGAACAAGCATACCTTTATCAGTTGATTTCACATCCAGCATAGCTGAATTATCGGGTGAAGTGCCATCCGTATTAACAGCTACCTGGGCCATAGCCGATGAGGCAAGCATACTCACAAGTGCAATCAGGAAATAAAGTTTTTTCATAGTTAAAGAGGTTTTGATTTGTTTTTGTTTTTAAGAAATTGTTCTCTGCCGGATATACAGTCCATAATCAATAAAGGTTTAAATGATGTAATATCACAAAATCAAAAAACAGCTACTCCCTAAGGCAGCGGAGCGGTGCCCCGTAAGCTTTTTGTCCTTGGTTCATAAAACAATTGGTACTCCCAAAGAATAGGTATGATCCAGTGAGAGGTTGAAACTGCGTACTGCTCCAGTAGAAGCCATATAAGCCTCGATCGGTCAGCACTCCACTGCTGTAGAATATGTACCCGGCAGCATGCATTTTTAAAGCAGAACTCCAGGGTCCGTTCCAGTCGGTCCAGCTTCCGCCTGCATCCACGTTGGTGCATTCGGTAGCAGTTGGTAAGCGCCAGCCGGCACCGAGTTCAAGCGCAC
>Ga0268283_1001773_pt1 | contig 10102 bp, 10 predicted proteins | sample saktaG_13_FD_190140 | JGI IMG/M metagenome (GOLD analysis project Ga0268283, IMG submission 190140) | Saline water microbial communities from Sakinaw Lake, British Columbia, Canada - sak_2013_06_06_36m | ecosystem: Environmental > Aquatic > Non-marine Saline and Alkaline > Saline ... | reverse complement strand
GGATGAGAAATGTCCAGTTTCGCACACAATTTAGAATTCGAGAGCTTCAAAGGAGACATCAAGAGCAGATAGTTGATATGCAAGAAACAGACGAAGGTGAAGAACTTAGCCCGATGTCTCTGGTGCGTGCTCCGTCTCAAATCGACGAAGGTTATGTTCGCCAAGTAATGAAGGACTTAGAGACTTATGTCCATAAGAATGTTCGGAACTCCAAGTATTCAGAATTGTTTGATGTTTGGTTCGACCTTGCTCAGAAGAAGGGTGCTGATAAAGTGAGGATGGATAGGGATGTTTATTCGGTGCTTAGAGACCGTGGATTTGAAGGGACTGAGCCAACTTTCAATTATCACTGGATGGAAGTCAAGAGGATCATTGCGAGATTCTTCCAAAAGGAGCTTGAGGGTGAGGGATACAATGGAATCAAAAAGATTCTGCGGATGAGTTCTGTGGAGTTTGTCGCATACACTGAGTATCGGAGGCGTCTGGCAGCTTGGGTTCTTGAAGGAGTTGATCGTAAGCTGTTAGAAGTCTAGGCGGATGGCTGATTGATTTAAGATTAACGAGTGCGGCAATGCCGTGCTACGATTTATGAATGGAGATGCAGTATGGTTCCGGCCTATGATTATGGTTGTAGTAACTGCGATAAAACATTTGAGGTTCGGCATCCTATGAAGGAATCGCCGATTGTCGTTTGTCCCAAATGTTCGTCTAAAACCACTTATAAGATTCCTACCTTAATTGGGATTGTAACTCGTTCCAGTCGATCTGTCGGGATGGATCGTGCCGTGGACCAGGTAAAACGAAATGTCGAGATGCGAGATGAGATGAAGAGGGATATGGGTATCGAGAAGATTTCCCCTCTTCGTAATTCCACCATGAAGCAGGTCTATGATGATGCCAAGGCTCAGAAATCAGAGATCAAGGAAAGCATGGCCGCACAAGCAGAGAAGAGGTCAAAGGAGACGGCTTTAAAGCAAAGGGAGTGGTCCAAAAAGGCTTTACAGAGGATGCCTCAGAGAAGGCAAGAGATGTCTGAGCGAAAGGCTGCGGCAGCGGCAGCAAAAAGGGCCATCAGGATTTGAAAAAGAAACCGGCATCGGATGTTAATATCACATGCGAAGTATTTCGAGTGCTTCGGAGTGATCCGGTAGGCGACACATCAACCAATCGGGTAGAACTCAGAATTGTAAAATGGTCAGGAGGGAAAACACGAGTATTGGAAAAACGAAGGGTTTGGAATCTAAAGGATGGGACTTTGCGTTGCAGACAATTAGTAGGACTTTCTGCCGATGATGTAGAGTGCATCGTGGAAAACAAAAACGAAATCATAACGATCTTACAAGGAGTTTCAAATGAAGCATAATCTTCCGACACAATACCAACAATTCATTCATTTATCGAGGTATGCACGGTGGGTGGAGTCACATGGAAGACGGGAGACTTGGGAGGAAACGGTTGATCGTTATGTCAACTACATGTGTGATAAGCAGTGTGCGGGCAAGATTCCGGCAGAAATAAAAGCCGAGATTAGGGAAGGTATTTTGAAGTTGGAAGTGATGCCGTCTATGCGGTGCATGATGACGGCGGGTAAGGCTCTTGAAATTGACAATATTGCCGGGTACAACTGTAGTTTCAGAGCTATCAATGAAATATCGGCGTTTGATGAGATTATGCTAGTTTTGATGTGTCTGGCACCGGACACGATGATTCGTACAGAGTCGGGATGCAAGCCGATATCGAAACTGGCATCTATGGATAGGGTTCTTTCACGCAAGGACAATGGAGATTATGAATATGTAAATCCATCTTTTGTGGGAGAAACTCCTTCTGCGGCCAAGAAGAAGATCGAGCTTGAGTTCGAGGATGGACATGTCGTTCGAGTGACGGAAGACCATCGCTTCCTTACAAATCGTGGATGGGTTGAGGCGAAAGACCTAAACGAAAGTGATGAAATTCAGAACTACCACGAAGTGCAATAATTGTTTTATATCCTACCCCTATGTGTGGCGATCTAATAAGCAGTGTGGGGGTAGGTTATGGATCAGATAGGGTTCGTGTATATCTGGATTAACAAGGCGAATGGCAAGAAGTATGTTGGAGCACATGCAGGCACGGAGGATGATGGATATATCGGTTCCGGCACAGTATTTAAGAAAGCGATTGCGAAGTATGGTGTTTGTGGATTTGACAGAAAGATACTGTACCGGGAATACGAAAGCTTGCAGAACTTATTCAGGAGAGAATCGGAGATCATAAATGAACTTAACGCCGTATTTTCTTCCGAATACTACAATCTGATAAATTATGACCCAAAGTTTGTTGACTGTGCTAGTGGCAATAAACATCGTATAATGACTGAAGAGACAAATGAGAAGATGAGAAGGGCAAAGCTGGGCACGAAAGCCTCTGATTCGACACGACTTAAAATGAGTGAAACGAGACGTGGCAGAACAAGTCCTACAAAAGGCATGACGGGATTGACAAGTGGAGAAAAGAATGGAAATTGGGGGAAGGTTTGTTGTAATAATGGTGTCAGGAATGGATACTTTGTATTGGGACAACAACCAGAAGGATGGGTCGTTGGAATTCTGAGAAAGGATAATTCTGGAGTCAATAATCCCTTTTTTGGTAAGAAACATACCAAGGAAACGATAGACAGATTGCGTGAACAGAAGGTTGGTGTGAATGCAGGAAGAGATAATCCTTTTTTTGGCAAGAGGCATACGGATGAATCGTTGGGAAAAATGAGAAAACCAAGGAGAAAACCAGATGAAATTAGTGCGTAAGACGGAGATTGTCGATGGTAGAAATTATTGGGATATGACCATCCCGGTTAATCATAATTTTGTGCTTGAAAATGGTGTTGTGGTTCATAATTGCGGAGTTGGCGTTGGTATTTCCGTGGAGAGGCAATTTATTGCAGAATTGCCCGTAATTGCATGTAAATTTCATCAATCCAAGACAGTCATCAAGGTTGAAGATTCTCGTATTGGTTGGGCATCGGCATATCGAGAGCTTATTAGTATGCTTTATCAAGGGCATATTCCGGAATGGGACATATCTTTAGTTCGTCCTGCTGGGGCCAAGTTGAAGACCTTTGGAGGCAGAGCAAGTGGGCCGCAGCCCTTAATCGATTTATTCAAATTTACAATAGACATATTTAAGGCTGCTGCTGGTCGAAAGTTGAATTCCATCGAGTGTCACGATTTGTGTTGCAAGATTGGAGAAATAGTGGTCGTCGGGGGCGTGCGTCGTTCAGCTTTGATGAGTCTTTCAAATCCATCTGATGATCGTATGAGACACGCTAAGAGTGGCAATTGGTTTGATTTAACACCTTGGAGATCAATGGCCAACAATAGTTGTGCATACACTGAAAAACCAACTATGGACGTGTTTTTTAGGGAATGGTTGGCACTCTATGATTCAAAAAGTGGTGAGAGAGGAATGTTTAATCGTCAAGCTGCAAAAGAACATATGAAAAAATATGGTCGTCGTGATCCAAATCATGATTTCGGATTAAATCCTTGTGTTGTGGGAGAAACTCTTGTTTCAGTTGCGGATGGACGGATGCATGTGCCGATATCTGTTCTGGCGGCAGAAGGCAAAGACGTTCCCGTATACTGTTATGACGGAAAAGGAGAGATAGTCATTAGAACGATGAGAAATCCTCGTGTGACTGGACGAGAACAAGATATACTGAAAGTGACAATGGATGATGGCTCTTTTATTCGAGTGACGCCCAACCATAAGATTCGTTTATTTTCCGGGGAGTACGTCGAGGCTAGAAGTCTCAAGGTTGGCGATAGTCTGAAGACCAAGACAAGATATGCGTCATCTATCAAGTGGCTTTGTAATGACGATAAGAGGCATGGAGATTATTGGTGGATATGCGATGGACTAAGGAAGAATAAGGCCGAGCATCGGATTATTGCCGAGGGATTTCTTGGTCGTAAATTGAAAACTGGGGAGGTGGTGCATCACAAGGATAAAAACGGGTTTAACAACTCTGTTGAAAACTTGGAGGTCATGAGTCGCAGTGAACATAGTATCATTCACAAGGTGAGTATGTTGGGAGATAATAATCCGATGAGGAGGGCCAAGACGGAGTGGAGCGAGCAAAAATGGGCAGAGTATCGAGAAAAACAAAGTTTGAACAACTCAGGAAGTAACAACAAAAATTTCGGAGGATTATCCAACGAAGAAGTTAGAAATCACGCATTAATACTTACTCGTAAGATTGGAAGAAGATTCGACACCCCAGAATGGATGGATTATGCCAGAGACAATGGAGTTCCACAAAATCTGAGCAAGTGGAGATCAAAGGAGATGGGGAGATTGCCAAAGTTGTCTCTATGGGCGGCGATGGAGTGTGGGATAGATGATGCTGATGCCAGACCAGATACCATAAAAACATGCCAATCTCTTTTGTCTCAAGATTATGACGCTTTCGTTAGAGATGACAAGGTGTTCGTTCGAAAGGTATGTGAAAATTGCGGGGATGTCTTTGAGATAGAGGGTAGATACAGGGAGATATCTCATTGTAGTCAAAAATGTTCTTCGGAAAATAACTGGAAGATCAATAGGGACAAAATTTTAACAGGAATAGAAAGGAGTCATGCCGAAAAGAAAATAAATTTGAGAATGGAGCAAATGGCTATTTTCACAGGGTTAAAATTTAAGATCGGCAGAACGCCAGAAAAGAAAGAATGGGTCGAGGAGTGTCGGGAGTCAGAGATTAGTTCTGAGATATGTCGGGATTCAAGTCCGTTCAGATATTGGAAGGATTTGAAGAGTCAAGCCATGATGTTTAATCATCGTGTTGTTTCGGTAGCCGAGGATGGAACTGATACGGTATATAATGGAACAGTAGATGAGTTTCACAACTTCTTTGTGGGAGGATTTGAATCGAAGACGGAAGATGGCAATCGGAAAATGGTATATGTCAACAACATGAATTGTGGAGAAATTTTTCTTCGAGACAAATCGTGCTGCAATTTGACAGAGGTTGTTATTCGATCAACGGACGGACTTAAGGATTTGCTTAGAAAGGTCAGATTGGCAACTATTCTTGGAACAATGCAGGCAACATTGACGAATTTCAGATATCTCAGTCCAGAATGGAGGAAAAACACGGAGGAAGAAGCACTTCTAGGAGTAAGTCTAACTGGTATTATGGATAACGAATTTACTTCTGGGCGATCTGGGAAGAAGGAGTTAAAAGAAGCTCTTGACGTGATGCGCAATCACGCAGTCAAGGTAAATAAGGAGTTTGCGAAGTTGTTGGGCATCAATCAGGCAACGGCAATTACCACCGGAAAACCTTCGGGAACGATCAGTCAATTGTGTGATTGTGCAAGTGGGATTCATGCTAGATTCTCAAAGTGGTATATTCGGCGTGTTCGCTGCGACGTGAAGGACCCTATTGCAAAATTCATGATGGATTCCGGGTTTTCATTTGAACCAGATATATGGAAACCGGAATGTCAAGTGGTGTTTTCATTTCCGGTTGCTGTTCCAGAATCCGCCATTGTTGCAGACTCGGTGTCTGCATTGGATCAACTCGATATTTGGTTGATGTATCGCAATTTTTGGTGCGAGCATAACCAGTCTTGCACTGTTTACATTAAGGATGACGAGTGGATGGAAGTAGGAGCGTGGGTTTATAAGCATTTTAACGAGGTGGCAGGTGTGGCGTTTCTTCCGTATTCCAATCAGTATAAGCAAGCTCCATACGAGGCAATCAGCAAGGCAGAGTATGATGCTTTGCTGGCAAAGATGCCAAAGGATGTTGACTGGTCTAATTTAAGGAAGTATGAAACTGATGATACTTCGGTGAGTCACAAGGAGTATGCGTGTTCTGGAAATTCTTGTGAAATCGTCGGACTGTAACAACATAGTTGTTCACAAATGAATAGGTGTGAGATTATCGACAATTGGTTGATTTGGTGAGATAGGCATCAATGAGTGACCCTTTTTCAAAAGTGCTTGACTTGGCTCGACAAGAGAATGGAGGAACAGATCAGGAATTTACTGGTGAGTTCCATCCAGATCAGGAAGCTGTTGAGGCATGGAGAAAACCGTTATCACAAGAAGATGATGGGGAGTTCAGGTATGGCAACAAGAGTCCGATGGAATTACGTCGGATGATCGAAGTCGAAGTCGATCCTATTGAGAAGGCTCAGATGGAAAGGATTCTGAGTATGTTCGTCGCTCGTGGACTGGCGATAGACGAAGATGATCCGAGGCCGACTAGGGCTGGAGAACCATATCGAGGTGAGAAAAGAGAGGATGTTCGTCCAAAGAGTATGTTGGCTATTGGTGAGTCGGTAATTCCGGTAGTTTATGTATCTGGAGGAAAGGAAGGAAGACATCTTTCTGACGATGTTAGGAATGGAGATGGTCTGGGAATGATCGAGGGTCCCGGAGGAGTATGGGAAGAATTATGAGTGAAAGATTTTTAATGGAGTGTGATTATGCAGTCTGATCCGATTGTGAAAAAGATGAAGTTGGCCGAATTGAGGCCAGCAGAATATAACCCGAGGAAGATTACCGACGAGGCGTTTGATGGACTTGGAGAGTCAATCTCTCAGTTCGGCATGCTTTCTCATATTATCTGGAACAAGAGAAGTGGAAATATCGTAGGAGGACATCAACGATATAGGCATCTCATAAAGATGGGCGAAGTTGAAACAGATGTCGTTGTTGTTGATCTGGATGACAATGAAGAAGTCGCTCTCAACATCACCCTGAACAGTAAAATGGTGAGAGGTGATTTCACGAGTGATGTAATGGATATTCTCAGAGAGACTGAGGCACGACTAGGAAGCGCCTTTCAAAAAATCGGATTGCTCGATCTTTTTGGACATCTAAAAAGTCGTGGATTAGAAAAAGAGCCCAAGAAAAAGAAGGCTACTAAAACTAGTGAGCCGAAGAAGTCGAAAACATCTAGTAGTTCTTTAAATGATGGCGACGTTGAGCCTCCAAAGAGTGATGGCAAGCCGCAGGCTATGATAACTTGTCCAAAGTGCCGGAGTCAGTGGAAGTTGACTGATAATGAGGTCGTTTACAACGGGGTGTTGAATCAGGGCAATAAGATTGGAGCCAATTGATGTTGATCAAGAAGTGGGAAACCAGAGTCGTAAAATTGAGCGATGTTGTTCCACAGAGCAACAATCCTAGAGTCATTGATCTTGCATCTCTTAATGGCCTACGGGCATCGCTGGGTCGTTTTGGGTATGTGGAGCTTGTCGTCTGGAATGAGCGAACGAGGCATATCATCAGCGGGCATCAGAGGTTCGCCGTATTGCAACAGGAGGGCGTCATAGAGGCCCCTATGATCGTGGTGGACATGTCCGTGGAAGAAGAGATGGGCGCAAGTCTCACTATGAACAATCCCATGATTGAGGGCGAGTTTGATGAGCCGGTCATGGAACTTCTCGGGCAAATAGAGAAATCGGTTCCTGAGTTATTCAAGGCAGTTCGGATGGAGGAACTAAGGTCGTCTCTTGACAAGAGCATGGACAGGAATTTAGGAGATAGCGACACATCTGACAGAGGAGACGATGTGGACTGGGACACGGAATGCCCTTGTTGTGGAAACAAGTGGAAGATAAATTCTTCCGATATTTTGATACAAAAGGGTAATGTATGAACTGTTTGATGGAACGAAAAAAGTTGGCTGATCTAAATCCTGCGGAATACAATCCTCGTGAGATCAGGCAAGAAGCTCTTGATGGACTGCAAGGGTCCATTGATCGTTTCGGAGTGTTGGTTCCTATCATCTGGAATAGGCGTTCTGGACGTATTGTCGGTGGACATCAACGATATAAGGTATTGACATCTAAGGGTGTCGAGGAAACAGATGTCGTTGTTGTCGACTTGGATAATAACGAAGAAGTCGCTCTCAACATCACCATGAACAATCCTGCCACTAGAGGGAAATTCACCAAGAGCGTGGTCGGATTATTAGAGCAGTCTGAAAAGACAATGAAGGAAGAATTTAAGAAGGTTGGACTTTCGGATATGTTGAATTATCTGAGCCGCTTCAAGTTTGATGGTCCGGCGGGGTCTGGAGAGACTGGGAGTGGCAAGGGAAAAGGTGATGGAAAGATCAAAGAGGGGATGAAGTGTCCGAGGTGTCAGAGTATTTGGAGAAAATCTGATGGTGAAGTGCTTCATAGAAGTGGGGTGACAAATGGGTGATCTGGGCAAAGTTGAAGTTCGGGTCGTCAAGTTTACTGAAGTAATACCGATGCCGAATAATCCACGGGTCATTGATGACGTGGCATTGAATGGCCTGAAGGCGTCGTTGGATCGTTTCGGTTATGTTGAGCCTATCGTCTGGAATGAGAGGACTGGACATATCGTGGGAGGGCATCAGCGATTTAAGGTGCTCAACATGCAAGGATTGATAGAAGCTCAGATGGTTGTCGTGGACATGAATCCTGATGACGAGATGTCCGCAAATCTGACTTTGAATAATCCAGAGATCGAAGGCGAGTTTTCCGAGAAGGCATTAGAACTCCTGAAGTCTCTCAAAGGAGAAGAGTCCGATTTGTTTGGAAAGCTTAGGATGGACGATTTGATGGGTAAGCTTGAAAAGCGTTTCGTTTCAACTGGAGATAAGTCTTACGAGAACAAGGAGATCAACATACAGGAGTTGGTTGCCGGCTGTGATGATAAGTGTCCTTGTTGTGGTTTTGTCTGGACAGCGGATGATAAAGACCAAGTTGATCTGGAGACACTAAAGGATGGTTGATGGTCACAGATTAAACGTCAAACGCTGTCATAGGGGAAACTCTATGAAAGGCGAAATTCGACACAGATTTCCCTATTGCTGGAAGAAGACCGATTTAGACCGTGTTCGGAAGCATGGTCATACGGTTTTGTCTACATTTGCTTGCGGTGGTGGATCGTCATTCGGTTATAAGATGGCAGGATTTGATGTGATCGGATTCAATGAGATAGACAAGGAAATGGTCTCGCTTTATCTGGCGAATCATCATCCCAAGTTCACCTATCACGAGCCGATTCAGACTTTCAAGAATCGGACAGACTTGCCTGATGAATTATTCAATCTGGATATATTGGATTCTAGTCCTCCATGCAGTCTTTTTTCCATGGCGGGCGATAGGGAAGAAAACTGGGGCAAGAGCAAGAAGTTTAGAGAAGGACAGGCTGATCAGATATTGTCGGACTTGTTTTTTGATTATCTCGATCTCGTAGGGAAGTTGAGACCGAAGGTATCTGTCGCAGAGAATGTCAAGGGAATGCTCATTGGTAAAGCCAAAGGATATTGTGATCTGATTTTCAAGCGGTATGACAGTCTTGGCTATGACGTTCAGTTGTTCTTAATCAATGCCGCAACACTAGGTGTTCCACAGAGGCGAGAGAGGGTATTCTTCGTTGCTCGAAGAAGGGACTTGAATCTTCCTAAGTTGGTTTTGAATATTAATGAAAAGCCGGTCACATTCAGGGATTTATCGAGCAAGCTACCCTTTCAGGATTTGACGGATACGGATGGAAATGATTTGATGAGGGCATTCTGGAACAAGACGAAACCGGGAGAGTCATTCGAGGATGCGGCAGGCGGAAACTACTTCAATCACAAACGACTTGCATTAGATGAGCCAACTCTGACTTTGACTGCTGGTTGTTGTCTCACTCATCCAACGGAGATGAGGAATATCAGTTGGATCGAGGCGTGTTTGATTGGATCATATCCTTATGACTATGATTTTCTCGGCAAGGATTGGAAGATGAAGGTGTATTGTATCGGGATGAGTGTTCCGCCAGTGATGACCGCTCAACTCGCCGCACAGATTGCCGAGCAATGGTTTGGGGTAAAGGCAGAACAGATTGATGAGGCATGGAAGTGACAGGAAAACATAGATTTCCTTATTGTTGGAAGAGGACTGATCTGAGTCGTGTGAAGAAACACGGTCATACGGTCTTTTCCACTTTTGCCTGTGGAGGTGGGTCGTCTTTCGGATACAAGATGGCTGGTTTTGACTTGATAGGATGCAATGAGATTGATAAGGAGATGATGACATTCTATCAAGCCAATCATCATCCCAAGCATCCATTCCTAGAGCCGATACAA
>Ga0268283_1001772_pt1 | contig 10102 bp, 8 predicted proteins | sample saktaG_13_FD_190140 | JGI IMG/M metagenome (GOLD analysis project Ga0268283, IMG submission 190140) | Saline water microbial communities from Sakinaw Lake, British Columbia, Canada - sak_2013_06_06_36m | ecosystem: Environmental > Aquatic > Non-marine Saline and Alkaline > Saline ... | reverse complement strand
AAAATGTAAAGGGAAATGAGCTGAAAACTTTTCTGATCCATTTATACACCAAAAGGCATCGCTTTTTCATGCTTTTTCAAATTTGTAAATTGTAAAAGTGTAAAGCGAGAAATGAAGGATGCCAAAATCGGCAGGGTAATTTGAGCATACCCCGCCTGGTTAATGACCCAGCGCCTTAAAGCCTGCCCAGGCAATCTCAACACCAATACAAAGCACAAAAAAAGCGAGTATTTTTGATATTGCCAAAGCGCCAGCAGCTGAAAATCGCTTGGTCATAAATTTAAGATTGCGGTAGCAAAGAGAAACGACTACACACATCAAGAAAATGCCAATAATTGCGGCACCTCGTTCCAGCGTTAACAGAAGCATGGATTCCTGATTTAAATGCGCACTAAAGGTCAAAACCACGGCCATTCCACCGGGGCCTACCGTCAGGGGAAAAGTAAAGGGATAAAAAGCTTTCGGTTCTATTGACAAACCAGTATGATCCGGATCTTTTTCAGAAACCGGTTTACTGGTCTCTTTTTGATTTAACAGTTGCCACCCCATCAAGGCCAAAACTATCCCGCCCGAGAACTGTACCACCGGGATGGATATTCCAAACAACTTGAGGATGTAACTGCCGAAAAAAAAGAAAAAAGATAAAAAAAGAAAAGAATACAGCGCTATTCTTCGCGACATTGATTTCCAGGTTTGATCGCCAACCCCTCGGGTCATGCCAAAAAGGATAAGAGCCGTTCCAATGGGGTTTACCACCGGAAACAACGCCATGAAAATCATGGGAATAATTTTTAGGGCAATCAATAAACTGATCATTTCACACCTGGCTCTATTTCTTTTCGGGCGTTATAATTTTTACTTTCTGTCTGACGAATAGATTTTACTCGGCTAACCAAGCTTGAGCCTGCTCAAACTGGTCTTGTGGAAAAAACTGAATAGTCGTCTGACGCATTGGCGCTCCGGTAAACATGAAGATTTCAACTTTCCATTTCTCGTCGCCGACAAAGGCAAGCCTTGAAATACCTGTTCCATTTTCTTCCAAAAAAGGGGAATCCTCCCATTCGGTTTCGTTGCTCCAGCCCTGAAAATCTTCCAGATCAACCAATACACAAAATTGGCCAAAGTATTCAAGACTTAGCTTGGCAAGAGCTTGAAGCTCCTGAAAATCACGTACCGTCAGTTTACCGACAAGCTTGACCGAATTAATCGGATTAAATTCTTTTATCAATTGATATGACATGATCGACCCTTTCTTAGCACTGGCTAAATTAATAGCTTGTGCGTTTTGTGAGTAAAAACTGAGAAATACACTATTCCGTAACCAAAAAATGAAATTCCTTCACTTAATCAAGTAGTTATGATAAATCCTGTTCACGCGGTCACTTTGCTTCCAGTGCTTGATAGCGCTCGATCGCCGCGCGTGCATTGAACAACAGACGTTCACAGCCGAGTCGCTCCGCCAGCCCAGAATTGCGTACAACCTCAAGCACTCGAGGATTCAAACCCACCAGCCACAGCGTGGCACCGCCTTCAGTCCCACGTTTTTCGCGCTCCATCAGTATCTGCAGCGCCGAATATTCGATATCAGGTACCCGACTCATGTCCAGCACCAGAACCTGCGGCTGGTGCAGATCAACGAGTGCGTGAATCTGCTCGGCCACGTTCTGCACGTTGACAAATAAGAGGCGTCCTTCCGGACGCACGATCAGTAGGCCATCAAAGGTTTCGTCACCGGGGTGTTCGGGCGACAACGGTCGCAACACGTCTTGCCCCGGCTTGCGGCCTATGACGTACACACGCGGGTTGGTGACTTGGCTCATCAGCCCGATCAGCGATACGATAATCGCCACCACGATGCCCTGTAGCGTGCCAAATATAAGCACACCGACACAGGCTACAATAGCCCATTGAAATTCCATCTTGCGCACCTTGCTAATGGCAAGAAACTCCGCAGGCTGGATCAATCCGGCCGAGTAAACAATGACCACTGCCGCGAGCGTGGCATAAGGCAACAAGCCCAGTAACGGTGAGAGCAGCAGCATAATTGCCGCCGCTGTGCCCGCCGTCACCAGTGATGCCTTCTGCGTCCTGCCTCCGGCAGCACGTACGACCGCCGTCTGCGTGGTACCACCTCCTGCCGGCATCGCGCCGAACAGTGCGCCACCCATGTTGGCTGCTCCTAAGGCAATCAGTTCACGATTTGCAATAATCGGTGGCTCTTCAGTGCCCGCAAATGCACGCGCCGCAGCGATTGATTCGGTGAAACTCATCAGCGCAATGCCAAATGCGCCCGGCAGCAATTGTTCGACCAGTGCAACATCCGGTAACGTCAGTGAAGGGAATCCTTGCGGAATCAGACCGACCGTTGCGACGCCCTGAGCATCCAACCCGAAGAACCAAGACGCAGCGATACTACCGCCAACGGCGACCAGAGGCACCGGAGAATGCGGCCATAGACGTTCCATGCTGATTAACACGAGCAGCGTCGCAGCGGCTACAGCCAAGGTGATTAGCGAGGTCTGGGGCAGATGATGAATGATACTGAACAAATCACGGATAAAACCTTGCTTGGTAATGTGAAAACCCAGCAGCTTCGGCAACTGGTCTAACATGATTACCAAGGCGATCCCCGTCTTAAAGCCGGTCAGGACAGGCGCAGAAATGAAATTGGCAACAAACCCCAGACGTAGAAACGACGCCAGTATCAGCAACACTCCCACTAAGGCGGCCAGGGTAGCAACAGCGGTAATCAGTTTCGCCGGGTCTCCATCCGGAATCGCCAGCGCCAGTTGCGTACCGGCCAAGATACCCAGAGTCGTTGTGGAGCTAACACTGAGCACTCTCGATGAGCCAAGCATTGCGTAGATAATCATCGGGATAAAGGCGGTATAAAGACCAACTGCAACGGGCAAACCAGCGACCGTTGCATAAGCCATTGCCTTGGGTAAAACTACCGCTGCGGCAGTAAGACCGGCGACCACGTCAAAGCGAAGTGCTGAGGTGCCGGAATGACTTACCGCTGGGATTGTCGACTGCTGATTCATAGTGCTTGTCTCCACTTGCTACGCAAATTTAAAGGACAATCATTTTATTGTTCGGTTGCAATTTTTGGCTACCTACTTAAGTTGAGACAGTTTAAGGTTAAATCGTTCGCTGAGCGGAGTCGAAGCGGACAACTCGCTTCGACTCCGCTCAGCGAACGGTCTCTTTTAATGCTTTATCATTAAGTTAACCGTATTGGCGGTTAAGCCTTTTTGCTTGTCCCGTCTAAAGTTGGTAGCCACTTTTAGGACATAACCCGTTGCATCTAATCCGGATTAATACGGCTAATTTTTGAGCCTTGCAATCCCAAGCCCGCCATCAAACCTTTCTGATCAAAAATAAACGCATACACACCGTCTTTTACTGTCGTTGTAGTCAGTGACTTAGCCACGCCCTTGTCAACGATAACGACACTTGGGCCGACCCCCACTTCCCACCCTTCGCTGCGATTAAGATAACTCAATGAAGCATTGTCCATAAAAAATAACGCATAACCAAAAGATTGCACCCCCGCTTGCAAGCCATACGATCCAGCGATGATGTTGTAATAACCGGCGGTTCTGCCGTTCTTAAACAAGGCACCACCCGTGCCATATTGCGCACCGATCATAAAGCCTGCTTTTACAATATTTGGGAATACCAATATACCTTTGGCCCGCTTCGACAAAAGCCTGGCCTCCGGATTATTTGCATAAAGACTCTGTAGTGCGGCGTTAGAATCACGCGTAATATCCACCGAGGAATTTGCCAACTGACCGCCCGTTGATTGACAGCCTGCAACCGCCAGAAAACTTACCATTACAAGACCTAACCATCTATTATTTAACATATTTCACCTCTTGTTGTTTTAATTATTTATCAAATACATCTTGGTGTTTTCCGCTTTCAATCAGCCAGCATTAAAAACCTGGAAATGCTTAGTTATTACGATCCCTTGCATTGCTTTTTGGCAACACTGACACGGTGTCTTTTTATGTCGTCCTTTAGAAATTGCCCGTTATTCAATTCCCCTGAATGGTGACAATCGGCGCGGGGGTAGTCTCTCCCGTATCCGCCAGCGTCATGATAATCATAAGAAAAGTAAAAATACCCTTGGACTGGTAGTCACGGTCGTCAATCCAATACCAATAATCTCGATACTTGATAGCAGCAAAGGCATCTGTCGGCAACGATTTTTCCACATGAATCTTTATCAAAGGTGGCAGCGACAAAGCATCGCCTGACCTCTGAATTTGCGGATAAGTCCGTCCTTCGGCAATATGCTCCGGCGGTACTTCGATGTATGAGCCCAGTTGCGTCAATAATTGAAACCCGGAGCGCGTCTGCATGGCGATCACGTCATCTTTTCCAGACACCGTACCGTAAACGATCTTGATCTCCTTAAGATCAGGCCGCAATCCCAACAACTTCCTAACCAGTGCCCTATCGGCCTGAACTTCGGAAGATAGATTCTTTTCACTGATAATGAATATCGTGCCCTCCTGCTTGCTTTCTTTTGACACGTCCACCCGAAAATCAATCACACCGGCGGTCTGAAGACGTCTAAATGCATCCAAGAGCCTGAGAAAATCAGGATCGGCCGCATGGCCTCGCACTCCGCCTTTGCGATTCGAGAGTCCATTGATGGATTGCGCCCCCATTTGTAGGAGTAGGTCAATGGGCCAGCCTTCTACAGCACGCATCAGCAAGGCCGGCGGGGAAATCGGCGTGATCATGACTTGAATAAAATGGGCACCTGTTAGCGGCGTGTAGGTGATGGTGGGTTTGTCGGTAAAGCTCCCCGTGGAACCCAAATTTAACATATCGCCATAGACGCTTGCACTACTGAGGGTTCCCGTTATGCCTACAGTTCCCTGTAACTGGTAGCCGCTGATGATTTGCCCCACATCCAGGAACACCGGTGTATCGGCATAACGCAGCTTGACAATATTAAGCAAAGTTTGTTGTTTCCAGGAATTTGCGACTGCGTTGATATAATCAAAGCGGTCACGATCCACGCTAGGTGGGCCAAAACTCATACATCCAGACAGGCTTAACGCGATACTGACAAACAGGCATGAACGAGAGATCCTGCTAAATCCAGAAAATGCTTCCTTGTTCTTCAGTAATCGTTTCAAATGTCTGTTACTCAAGTTCATATTCTTGCCCTACAAATTTCGATTACCGACTTAAGACCGGACAAGCCGCAAGGCTTAACTTTAGTAAGTGTTCACCTCCCCCTTTGAAAAAGGGGAGTGAGGAGGATTTATCTAATAAAATCTCCCCTAACCCCTCTTTGTTAAAGAGGGGGACTGAATAGTTACTAACTTTAAACTGTCCCGCCTTACGTGGGTAGCCCAAATGTCGATTACCAGCTACTCTACTGCTTCAAGGGTCTCAACGCTCAAGGTAAACTTCCAAACGTCCTTCCTGTACCGCTTGCACCAGCGTCTTATAATCCAACTCGTTCTGGTCGGCGTAGCGTTCGGAAAAATCAGCTATCGCTATATCGAAATCTTCTTTCTTGCCCAGATAGCCTGCGATTTTCGCGGCATCACCGGAACGAGCATGGGCTTGCGCCAGCGCCCAGCCGCAAAGTTCGGCGTATTGATTCATCACCGCTGGCGTGTACAGCTCGACCAGAGGCTTTAACTTCATATCACGCAGTTGCCGGATATAGAAGTGTTTGCCAATACTCGTCTCTGTCCAACCGAGAAAGATGTCGCTGGCCGACAGCATCAGCCGTTGTCCCATCACCACGCGCTGGCCGTGGTTAGTGTACGTGCTTTGTCCTGCATAAGGCTCCAGCACTGAAGCGTTTGCTTCCTTAACCTGCAAAAACAATGCATCGTCGGCTCCGCCCATCATGAGTATGAGGCCGCAACGGGTGCCGACACTGCCGACTCCGACCACTTTCATGGCCAAATCCTTGTATTCATAGCGGTCGAGTAATAGCCGCTTATCCTCCGGCAGCGTAGCGCGGTAGACCTCAAACGCCTCGCGCACGCGTGCTTCGAGTAACGCCGCGTCCTCGCCTTGAGCATGAAAGATCAACGGTGGATTGTCGCGTATGCGATGGACACCGCCCTCGAAGGTAACCATTTCGGGAAAATCCTCATCCATCACATCGTGGTCTCGAGCCTTGGACATACGTTTTTTGCCTCGCTCCTTGGCGATTTCATCGTCGATCTCCTCAATCGCAGCTTCCAAATCGATACTGAAATACCAAACATCAAGCACACCCATCTTGGAAAATTCCCGCATACGCTCGCGGTAGCTACGCACACAAGTTTGTGCCGCCTCGCGGGCTTCATCGGCGCTATAGCTATTGGAACGTGCGGCCACCACAAAGCTGGCGGCCAGCCGTTTGATGTCCCACTCCCAAGGCGCGGGAAGGGTTTCATCGAAGTCATTGATAGCAATGATCTGCCGCCGTTCCGGCGTAGCGAAACTGCCAAAGTTAAGCAAATGGCAATCACCACAAGCTTGCACACGAATTCCGGTGGACGGCAAACCCGCAAGATCGGCTGCCATAATAGCCGCAGCTCCTCGGTAGAAAGTAAACGGCGATTGCATCATGCGTCCATAGCGGATCGGCAGCAGTTCAGGTACCCGACCCGCACCGGATTCGATTAGCAGATCAATCGGATCGCGGCGATGGGTCGGGGCATGCCATTGTGCATGACTTGCCAGTGGTGCCGCAAGACGTAGTGCCTTGCCTTCGTTCTTGCGATCTGCCCGCGACCGCCTATCTACGGTGATCGGCTCAGCGAGCTTAATGGGGGAGCTATCTTTATCAGCATGTTTTTTGGGAGCATTTTTTTTCATTTTTATTTCCCCTCACTTTAGATTATAAATTAATATTCCGTAAGTTAAACTTTCTTTAATTCTGTTACCGCATCACAACAAAATCCCAAGCAAGCGTTTAACCATATCTTCCAGAGAAATCATCGTCAAAGTCAGTGGCAGTAGCGGTGCCAGTCCCGCAACAGCGGTTTGCAGCAACACTGTCTTATCAAACGGAAATGGCCGCATACTTTTAACCACTTCAAAACTGCCCGCTAGGTCGTTCAAGGATTGAATATCTCCGGTACCGATAAATTGTTCATCCTGGGACGCTCCTCCGCGTAGCCATTTTTGGTCAAACCCGTCAACATAGCGACTCGCCAGCGCACCATATTCAAGTAAGCCCTGCCGTTTAACTTGTGCCAGTCGAGGTGAAAAAACGCACAAAGGCCCAAATACAAGCAACAATAAAAAAATCACGACAGCAACAATCTCCGGTTTAAAATCCAGTAATTTATCGCCCTCGTAGAAAATGTGGTTGGCGATCTGACCGGCAAGCAAAGCCCCTTGAGCCAGTAGCAACGGCATAAATGCAGCCGCGCTTCCACCGAGAAAGCCAAGTCCCGCAGCCCGGTCTGGATGCGTTGGAACAAGATGCAAATCCATACGGGATAGCTGCCACAGAAACCGCACCCAGATAATAATACGAAAATACCAGCGCAATAGCAGAAACTGAAAAATCGGGATACTGATATAGGCGTACCAATATCCTGCTGGGGTAAACTTGTGCCGCTCCTCCGCCAAAGCCGCGTACCAAGTGGCCGTTTCCAAGACCACCTGACTAGACCATAAAAAATGACCCGCCGTGAACACCAGAACAATCAGTAAAATCTCGATTACCATCGAATTACGCAGACGCATCGCAGAACCGATAATAGCTTCAAACTGCGGTAGGACTTGCTGTGGAACGATTCCTCGTTCAATAAACTGAAGAACGATCAGCCTGATTCGCTGGTGTACCACAAGCTCTGCCAACAACAGCAAGGGCAAGGCGACCAGAAAGCGGACGTGTACATCAATGTCATAAAAAAAAGGAACTTTAATAGCACCATCTATTGACTGAGCAGCAAACACCGAAAGCAGTAACAACGGCAACCAGGTAAACAACGAAATGACCAGTATCCGGCGCTTAAGCAAACCGAGCGTATCAGTATTGATCCGTGCGCGGATAAAAAACTGATAAAGCGGTCCGCCCAGCACCAAAGAAAAGTCATAGGACTTTCTGTCAACTAAATGATTCATAGCTATTTTAATACTAATAATCGAAAAACGACAACTTGTCAATGCCGCCGGTTGTTGTAAAAATTGACACGCAAGCGGTCATTCCGGATTCTCTACACGCTCTAACAGATTACATCAGGTTATCTTGCCCCAGACACTCCTTAGGATTAAAGCCAATCAGTTCCAGAGAGTATTTATCGAAATCCAAGCATAGGCCGGAGCACTGGATCACTAAAGTTAAGAGCTCAACCCTGCCTAAGAATTAACGTTCACTTAACTTCTTTTACAAACTCACAGCGTTTTTTAACCAGCGGTGACGCGCTCGTATTACCAATACCTTTGGCGATCAAAGCAATAACTCGATCATCTGTATCATAACCAACATGTGCTTGCATGGGATTAGCGAGATCAGCCATACCGAAGGCATCCATAACTTTAGCTATATTGATATTGACATTAGTGATCTTGGCACAAAGGCGGGAATCAATATATTTTCCTGCAAATCCGGGCGGTATTCCATAACTTAACAGATCATTGGGATCACTAAAGGCGATAATCTCGGTTTCACTGAGCATACGCTTATTATAATTAGCGCCTTTGGGATCACAGTAACTTGCCTCCTGCCCCGCCACTTCGGGAAGCTCCCGGCCCAATTGCAACATGGGCAACTGGTTGGATAGCATAAATAACGGTAAACGCTTGTTTTGAAAAGCCCCAATTGCTTTTATAGAAAGCGCCATTTTTGCTTGTTGATCTGAAGACAAATGTTTTTCTGGCGCTGCCAACAAGGAAGCAATACGTTGCGTACCATCAATCACAATACGGCTACCCAAACTGTGAGAAATAATGACATAACTATCCTTCGCAATCAGGTCGGCACTGGAATCATCCAAGCCCATGCAGACATGTTGACCGCTGCTCGGAAGATCGTTCCAATTACGTGAAACCATCCAACAAAACGACTGCGCGTAGGCTGCCAAAATGGGCACTCTGCTTTGCCCCAGATAAATAATGGGATCCGGGCCGGTATCATTACTAAACTTCTTCAACATGCCATTTATCTTGGCTCTGCGAAAATCATATTCCCCTGACGTATCGAAGTCCAGCAGCGCTTTTTCTTTTCGGGTAATTTCCGACCAAGTCAACTCGTAAAAAGTAAGTTCCTTACCATTTTGCTCATTAAGTAGATGAGTCACACGCAAATTACCCAGATTCCTGCCTGGAAACACGGGTGTATTCAGTTCAATATTTTTCTGGCCTTCCGAACGCACGTTAAGGTTTAATTCCTTGGCCAGTTTCTCCAAAAATTGAGTAGTATATCCGGGTATATGATCGCCTACACCATGAACAAACAGTACCTTGGTTGCCTTATTCTTAACCAAATCAGCTTCAATTCCGGCAAACGGTTCTCCCCACACTTGGCATAGCCGGGTATCCTCATTTTCGGACTTTTCCAGAACTGCTTCCGCAGCGCCCTTACCAAGACTTGCACAGCCAGATAAAAGCATGGCAATTACAAACGATGATAATAGCCATCCGGTTTTTACAGTAGTTAGTTTAGAATACTTATTCATCTTTATTCCAGTTCGTGGAAGATAATAACGGCATTAAACGCGTGGCTAATCTATGAAATATAGCAGATAATACAGCTTGCATTTTAAATCGAAGCTTATTGTGTTCAGCGCCAACTATTCTGACGCTGGGGGAAACCCACAAAACGAGCCAGACTGTTTCATCGAACCAACCTTCACAGTTTCCAGCTACGTTGATAGGCTCATTTCAGTTAATGCTGATAAATTGCTTGCTGCTGGGATACTGCCTTTTCTGTCATTATTAATCATACGCTATTTTAACTCAATAAATATTGGATGGATGACTGAAAGACCGACAGACTTATAGGAAGCTGTCCGACAAAAGGTCAGAGCAACAAACAATTCTACAGTACCTCCTTAAACATCAGTTTCGATATACTTGCGGATGGCAACTATAGTTCCCCGCAGATGAATAGATAGGA
>Ga0268283_1001771_pt1 | contig 10104 bp, 10 predicted proteins | sample saktaG_13_FD_190140 | JGI IMG/M metagenome (GOLD analysis project Ga0268283, IMG submission 190140) | Saline water microbial communities from Sakinaw Lake, British Columbia, Canada - sak_2013_06_06_36m | ecosystem: Environmental > Aquatic > Non-marine Saline and Alkaline > Saline ... | reverse complement strand
AGGAACAATGTTTCTTAGTTTAGAATCATCAGACTCACTCGCCGACTTTTATGGTTTTCAAGAATTATTGCATGACAAAAAAATACAAACACCAAAAGATATTGTAGCGAAAATAGAAAAAGTTACTGCAAAGGAAATCCAAAAAGTTGCAAAAGATATTTTAAAGGATGAAGGAATGAATTTAGCGATGGTGGGACCGTACAAAAATGCAGGAGAGTTTTTACCAATGCTTAAGGTATAGGAAAGAATTAAGAATTAGGAATTAAGAATTAAGAATGAACACCGCGACTACGTCGCGGTGTTCTGTATTTTGATTTATTCATAATTCATAATTCCTAATTCTTAATTCTACCGCAGAGATTACATCTCTGCGGTTTTGTGGTACTATTTGATTATGACTTCAAATAACAGTATCAATATTTCATCCAGCACCATTATTCGAACAATACTTATTGGTTTTTGTTTCTATTTGGTCTATATTTTGAGGGATATTTTACTTGTGGTACTTACTGCTGTAACCCTAACTGCTGCTATTGAGCCACTAAATAAGATGTTGGTAAAGAAAAAAGTACCACGTGTCCTTTCAGTAGTTATGATTTTCTTATCAATTGGTTTACTTGTTGCTCTCGGTTTTTATTTCTTCTTGCCAACATTTATTTCTGATGTTTTGGGCATTCTCGAGTCTCTCCCTAGATATGTTGATACAACAAATTTATTAAGCCCTCTTAGTGATACATCTTTTGGAGGATCTCTACCGAACTTATCAATTCGAAATATCGTAGATTCCCTAAGTTCAACATTTTCTGATGTGACCGGTGGATTGTTTACAACAATTTCTGGTTTTTTTGGAGGTATTATTAGTTTTATTCTTATTGTAGTTTTGACTTTTTATCTTTCTGTTCAAAATGATGGAGTAGGGAATTTTTTGAGAGTTATCACCCCAGATCATTATGAGACTTATATTTTGGATTTGTGGAGGCGGGCTGAAAAAAAAATAGGGCTCTGGCTTCAAGGGCAATTACTTCTTGGTATTATTATTGGGATACTTACGTTTCTCGGGCTTTCAATCTTAGGGGTAAAGAGTGCACTCTTTTTGTCTTTGATAGCCATGGTTCTTGAACTCATTCCTATTTTCGGAATTGTTCTTGCTATAATTCCAGCTTTTGCTGTTGCTCTTTCAGACGGTGGTGCAACACTAGCCTTTCTTGTTCTTGGACTTTATGTAATAATTCAGCAATTTGAAAATCATTTGATATATCCATTGGTTGTTAGAAAAATAGTTGGCATCCCGCCAATTTTGGTCATTCTTACTCTTATTATAGGTTTAAAACTTGCTGGGTTTATTGGTATAATACTTTCAATTCCTGCTACTGCAATTATTATTGAAATATTAAATGATATTGAAAACAAAAAAAGCAAAGAACATGCATAATACACAAAATTCAAAAGGTAATTTTTACATTACAACAACACTTCCATATGTGAATGCAGAACCGCACTTAGGGCATGCGATGGAATTTATTCGTGCAGACGTTGTAGCGAGGTATAAAAAACTTCAAGGTTTTGATGTTTTTTTTAATACTGGCACAGATGAGCATGGAATGAAGCTTTTTGAGGGGGCAAAGAAGGAAGGGAAGACAGAACAAGAATATGTGGATTTTTATGCAGGAAAGGTAAAAGAAATATTAAAACTTTTGGGAGTAAGTGATGATGTTCATTTTATTCGCACTACAGATGATGGTCATATTGAAGCGACAAAAGCTTTTTGGAATAAAGTTAAAGATAATGGCTATATTTATAAAAAGAATTATAAAACCAAATATTGTGTTGGATGTGAAGAAGAAAAAACAGATAGTGATCTTCTCGATGGAAAATGCCCAATTCATAATAATCGAGAATTAGAAATCATTGAAGAGGAAAATTATTTTTTCAAATATTCAGCATTTGCAGAAAAGCTAATAAAATATTATGAAGAAAATCCAACTTTTGTAATTCCTGATTTTCGTTTGAATGAAATGAAAGAATTTGTAAAAAGCGGTCTTCAAGATTTTAGTATTTCACGATTAAAATCAAAAATGCCTTGGGGGATAGAAGTGCCTGGTGATCCAGATCATATTATGTATGTTTGGTTTGATGCACTTATAAACTACATTGCAACACTTGGTTATCCTAATTTGGGTGGAGATTTTAAAAAATATTGGGTAGAAGGGGAGACAGTGCAGTATTGTGGAAAAGATAATAATCGTTTTCAATCTTCAATGTGGCAAGCGATGCTTATGTCTGCTGATTTACCAAATACCAAGCACATAATAATAAATGGATTTATTACAGGTGAGGGTGGTATAAAGATGAGCAAGTCTTTGGGGAATGTTTCAAATCCAAAAGATTTGATTGAAGAATATGGTACTGATGCCTTGCGTTTCTTTCTTTTGAGAGAAGTGAGTTCTTTTGAAGATTCACCATTTACAGAAGAGCGATTTAAGGCTTCCTATAATTCTGGTCTTGCAAATGGGCTTGGAAATCTTGTTTCTCGAGTGATGAGAATGGCAACAACAAATGGAGTAGTTCTCGATAATAAAATTGTGGAAGAAATAAAGCAGAGTGATGTATTGAAGGCATTTTATGAAAAACAAGAAAAAGGTTGGAATGGTTATAATCTACAAGTGGCTATCGATGCCGTTTGGGATTTGATATCTTATGCAGATAAATATATTCAAGATAATCAACCGTTTAAAACAATTAAAGTAGATAAAGAAAAAGGAGAAAAGGAATTAGGTGAGCTTCTTGCATATCTTGATATAATTTCTGAAAATCTTCTTCCTTTTTTACCAGATACATCTTCAAAAATTTCAAATTATGTTAAAAGTGGAATAATGCCAGAGGAACCACTATTTTTACGCAAGGATTAGTATTATTCTTGATTAAGCCCTATCCCGTTTGTCATCCTCGGGTACTCCCGGGGATCCAAGTTTGAATTTGTATTTTTGAGAGCGTTTAGAATTAACTTGGATCCCCGCTGATTACAGCGAGGATGACAGAGTAGGAAAGGCTAGTGTGCACGGGAGTGACAAAGAAAAAAAGCGTTTCGACAGGAGCCGAAACGCTTTTGAATTGAAATCAGAAACTGAGTGTGGCTCCTATGAAGCCAACGAGCTGGTCTCCATCGGTACCACGACTATCGCCCGAAAAGGACGAAAGCATTTTCCATGCTTGAATGCCAACATCGAGAGTCAGATAATTATTCACCTCGTATTCAAGACATGCTTGATACTTGAGGATGTTACCTGAGTCACAATTGAAGGCCCCATTGTCGTGTATGAGCGAGAGCTGTTGCTTAAGAGTTATGTACTCACTCCAAAGTTCTATGCTATGCTCCATTCCAACTTCCATAACAAGACCTTTGAGTCCACCAGACTGGTTGTCCTCCTGCAGAATATAGTAATTCAATTCTACGAATGGAGTGATGGTCTGCTTTTCCGAGAGCTCGATCTCCTTGCTGAAGTTTGCTTTGAAATCAAATGCATCACCCTCTTTTTTGAAGAGTTTGAAGCAGTCGAAGTAGGCAACCGACAACTCTAAATCGAAATTGTCGAATGACTTCGAGTGGGTGAGGGTATAGTCAACCTCATCACCCCAGCTGTGCGAACCCTTCATATCGGTGGACCACCAGATGTTGAAGGAGAAACCATACGGGGATGTGACGGTGACATCACTTTGCATTACTCCATCATTGTGGAACACCGCTCCGTTGTAAACATACTTCGAGTAGTAGTGTGAGCTGAAGGATGTGCTCCAACCTTCAGCAACTTCCACTTCCTCTGTGTTGCTACAGTTGGGAAAGGGCAGAGTTTCGCCGGCAAAGGCGAAGTTGAAGCTGAGGGTGGAAATGAGGGCCAAGATAAGGCTTTTCATGATATTCAGTTTTTCTATATTTGTTCAGGCGAAAGTCGCATTGGGCGATTTTCTACTATCTCATATTATAGCACGAATAGTAAAAAAAAGCAAGTTATATAAAAAACACATTTAAATTGTTTGTGTGCTAAAATCTCATATATGAATTTTGAATATATAGACATTCACTCACATCTTAATTTTCCTGATTATGAAAAGGATTTTGATGATGTGATACAAAGATTGAAAGATACAAACACTGGCACAATAGTTGTGGGGACTGATTTAATATCGTCACAAAAAGCTGTAGAATTAGCTTCGAAGTATGAAAATATTTATGCTTGCATTGGGCTTCATCCAGCAGGTCATACAGGGGAAATTTTCAATGAAGAAGAATTTGAAAAATTGGCGATGGATAAAAAGGTGGTTGCGGTGGGGGAATGCGGTTTGGACTATGGACGAGACCCCAATCGTGAGGCTAAGCCTCACGATAAAGAAAGACAGGAAGTAGATTTTGAAAACCAAATTAATTTTGCTGTAAAACACAATTTACCTTTAATGCTTCACGTGAGAAATGCTCACGAGGGTGTTTTAAATATTTTGAAAGAAAAGAAAAAAGAATTTGGTGAGAAATTAAAAGGCGATGTTCACTTTTTTTCTGGTGATAAAAATATTGCAAAAGAATATTTAGATTTGGGATTTACAATGTCTTTCACTGGAGTAATTACATTTACAAAAGATTATGATGAGGTGATAAAGTTTATTCCACTTGAAAAAATGATGTCAGAGACTGATTCGCCTTATGTTACCCCAGTTCCGCATAGGGGGCAGAGAAATGAACCCTCGTATGTGCAGGAAGTTGTAAAAAAAATTGCAGAAATTCGTGGCGAAGATTTTGAGATGGTTAAAAAAACTTTAAGCGACAATGCTGTTAGGTATTTTAAACTAGGCTCTAGTAATTAGGCTCTAGGCACTAGCTTAAGAAAATGACTTCCCTTTGGGGAAGTCATTTTCTTGCATTCTGAATCATGCTAGCGACTAGAGCCTAGCGCCTAAACGCTAGATATGGACTTTTCCCTTGATTTATAGTAATATCATTCTCGCATCGTTGAGAGATTGATTTTCATAGGCGTGTTATCCAGACCGCCATTTTAAACCGAAAATCATTAACACTCGACAGTTTGCAATCTCAAATGCAAGAAATTGAGCTTATGCAGGTATATGAGCTAGGCTTCCATATCGTACCAACAATCGCTGAGGAAAAAGTAGCGAATGTTTTTGGCGATATAAAGTCATTGCTTGAAAAAAATGGGGCAGTTTTCATCTCTGAGGAATATCCAAAGATGAGACCGCTTGCTTATACAATGTTTAAAAATGAAGCGGGTAAAAACGAAAAGTTTAACTTCGCGTATTTTGGTTGGGTGAAGTTTGATTTAGGAAAGGAAGAAATAGCTGAAGTAAAAGAGAAACTTGAAAAGAATAAAGAAATTCTTCGTTTTTTTATTATCAAAACTGTTCGTGAAAATACATTGTATAGTCATAAATTAGTGAGAAAGGAGGGTGAAAAATTTGAGGCACCAGTGGTTGGTGTGATTCCTGAGGAAGTTGTTATGGCTTCAGACGAGGAGATCGACAAGACTATTGACGAGCTTGTGGTAGAATAGATAAGTTGAAAGTCGTAAAAAACTTAATAAACTAATCAAATAAAAACATGTATTTAAACAAAGTATTTCTCTACGGTAATCTTACTCGCGACCCAGAGTTTAAAGCTCTTCCTGGGGGTACAAATGTTACTTCGTTTGGACTCGCAACAAACCGAACATATAAAGATAAAAATGGGGCGAAACAGGAACAGACAGAATTTCATAATATTGTTGCTTTTGGAAAAACTGCAGAAATTATGAATCAATATTTAAAGAAAGGGAAACCAGTATTTGTTGAAGGAAGAATGCAGACACGAAGCTGGGATGATAAAGTCACTAATGAGAAAAAATATAGAACAGAAATAATTGTTGATAACTTTCAATTTGGTCCACAGGCACCTGGCACAGGAGCTCCTACTGGCTCATACTCTGCACCATCTGCAGGTACAAGCGCACCAAAGGAGGAAGCTCCAAGTTTAGACACAATAAATTATCCAGAAGAAGAAAGTAATCCAGAAGACATTCCGTTCTAGTGAAATATAAGGAGCAAAGCGACTATATATTTCCTAGCCCCGCCCTTCTTTAAGTATTTAAGGGCGTGGGTGGGGGTCAGGATTGTATAAGTATTAAATTAAAAATCGACACAAAACAACGAACGAAGTGACTATGTTTTGTGTCGTCCTCGGTACTCCGGGGATCCAGCATTAATAATTAAAAAATCAATCATGAACAAAGCACAAGATTTTTTTGCTCAAAATAGCATCAAACATATTGATTATAAAGATATTGATATTTTGAAAAAATTTATAAATCCATACGGTAGAATTTTGTCTCGAAAGAGAACAGGTCTTTCGGCAAAGCACCAAAGGGCTTTAGCTCTTTCTATCAAACATTCGCGATTTATGGGGTTGATTCCATATATAGCTAGGTAGGGGGTAACTAGTAACAAATAACTTGTAACTAATAACAAACAACAAAAGGCCACGACGTAGTCGTGGCCTTTAGTTATGTATTTTAGTTATGAGTTTTAAGTTATTTGTTATATGTTCTCCTACCTAGACTTAATCGCTATATTTTGTTAGTATCTGCATACAATTTAGATTTATGTAGAACCTCCCGTTTGTCATCCTCGCGAATGCGGGGGTGGAATCTGGTGGGTGCCAGATTCCACGGTCGCAGGCTGACGAGCCGAGACGGGGCCGAGTAAATTTCTAGCAAGAAATTATACGTGACACAAGCCCTGAATTTTCAGACTGGATTCCTGCCAGAGTTTATCCTCGTGGATACGGGGACAGGAATGACAAGAAGTCGGTTTTGTAATTTAATTTTACATTTTAAATTTTTATTTTTTAATTAAAAAACCATGTCCATGCTAGATTACAGTGAAATAACAGTTCGAAAATATATTATTCTTGATGGTGATCCTTATGAAGTGCTTGATGCTCATATTTTCCGTATGCAACAGAGAAAGCCACAGAATAAAACAAAGCTTCGCAATTTGATCTCTGGGAGTATGAAAGAAATGACTTTTCATCAAGCCGAAAAAGTTGAAGAAGCAGAGATTGAAAAACAAAATATGAAATATCTTTTTAATAATAAGGGCGAATGGTGGTTTTGTGAAGAAAAAGATGCTTCAAAAAGATTTAAACTTGATGAAGCTTTACTTGGTATAGCTAGTAAATTTCTAAAACCAAATACTATTGTGGAGGCTCTTATGTTTGGAGAAAGAGTAATCGGAATAAAAACTCCAGCCAAAGCAGAACTTAAGGTCACAGAAGCTCCTCCGGCAACAAAAGGGGATACAGCAAAGGGTGGAAATAAAGTTATTACACTTGAGACTGGCGCAAAGTTAAACGCTCCACTTTTTATTTGCGAAGGGGATGTTGTACGAATTAATACAGAAACAGGGGAGTATATTGAGAGAGCGTAAATAGTTTTAAAGTTGAAAGTTATAAAGTTTTTAAAGTAAAATACACGGCGCCAAAGGCGCCGTGCATTTTGTTGTTACTACTTTATAAACTTTAAAAACCTGATAACTTTATAAACTACTATGCTTCTTCCTCCGGCTCCTCTTTTCCTGCTGGTGAAGAAAGTGCATCTCCTTTTGCTAATCTTTTCTTAATTTCTTTCAAAATTTCATTTGAGATTTTTGAATTTTCTTTCAAGAACGTTCTTGTGGCGTCATAACCTCGGCCAAGGGGAGTGTCTCCATATTTATATGAAGCTCCAGATTTTGATACAAGCCCCATTTTTTCTCCAAGCGCAATAATCTCTCCTTCTTTTGAAATACCTTCATTGTACATAAGGTCGAATTCTGTTTGTTTGAAAGGAGCAGCGACTTTATTTTTTACAACTTTCACACGAACACGCCCTCCCATAATTTCTTCTCCTTTTTTAATTTGAGCAATTCGTCGAATATCAAGACGTACTGAAGTATAGAATTTCAAGGCCTTACCTCCCGGTGTTGTTTCCGGATTACCAAACATCACACCAATTTGCATACGGATTTGGTTAATGAAGATAACAACAGTTTTAGAACGAGCAACGATAGCTGTGAGTTTTCTTAGGGCCTGTGACATCAAGCGAGCTTGCTTCCCCACATGTTGTTGGCCCATATCTCCTTCAATTTCGTCTTTTGGTGTAAGTGCAGCCACAGAGTCGATTACGATAACGTCCATCTTTCCTGAGCGCACAAGCGACTCCACAATTTCTAGTGCCTGCTCGCCGGTATCTGGTTGTGAAATCAAAAGTTCATTTATTTTTACACCAATTTTTTTAGAATATTCAGGGTCCATTGCATGTTCTGCATCAATATATGCACAAATACCTCCAAGCCTTTGTGCTTCGGCGACAACATGAAGTGAAAGGGTGGTCTTTCCTGAAGATTCTGGGCCAAAAATTTCAACTATTCGTCCTCTTGGAAGCCCTCCAATGCCGAGTGCAGCATCAAGGCCTATAGAACCTGTCGAAATAGCATTAACATCAACTTTTGGTGCTTCACCAAGCTTCATGATAGAATCCTCGCCAAACTTTGCCTTAATTTCTCGCAGAGTTGCTTCAATACTTGTCACACCGACAGCTACCTTATCTTCCTTTTTTACTTTTTTGAATGCCATATTTATCCCGTTAGAAATTTATATAATAACCTACTATTAAATGATGCTCATATTATACCTAATTATCCCAATGCTAGAAACTGTGCCTATGATAAATTTCTAACGGGATGAATTTTTAATTTTTAATTTTGTAATTTTCATGTCCCAGTTTATTGCCATATCTGGGATAAATAATGTCTTGAATTTTTTCTGTCATTCCTGCGGAGGCAGGAATCCAGTCTTAAGAATTTGAATTTAGTATTTTGATTGTGTATAATTGTGTTAACCTTAGAGAAAGTCGCGCTTCGCGGCTTTTTCCTTTATTATGTATCTCTTTTTATTTCGAACTTTAAATTAATCATTGTTCCCTCTGTCATCCTCGCGAATGCGGGGATCCAGGCGGATTCTGATTTCCAGACTGGATTCCTGCCTCCGCAGGAATGACAATTCTTAAATTCTAAATATTTTTCACCGTGCTGGTCGCCACTTCTTTCTTATCATCTTTTAATGTCAGTACCGGTACTTCATCGTCTGGTGCCACCACCTGAATATATTTTGTTGTTTCTCTGCCAAATTTATCTTTGCCGTATAATTTCAAAGTATTTTCACCTTCATATAAAATAAGTTTTTCTTTAAAATTACCAGCATCATCAATAAAAATTTGCCTGTCATTTAAGCTAATATAATTTAAATTTTGACTTTTTCCTTTTATTTCAACAAAATTATCTTTGATAAGTTCTCCATTTTGAGGAGTTTCTATTACAATTGTTGGTCCTTTTATAATGTGTCGTGCTGAAAATAGGGAATAACCCACAATAATGATTCCGATAAAAATCGAGCAGAAAATTTTTATTGTAGTTTTTGAATTTGTGGTCATTCTTGTTAAGTTAATTTTTTGTTTGTCATTCCTGCGGAGGCAGGAATCCAGTCTTATAAGTATTTGTTTTGAATTTATTATTTAGAATTTTGACTTCAGATCCCCGGAGTACCGAGGACGACACAAAATATTGTCGCTTCGCTCTGTATTTTGTGTCGATTTGTTTCGGATTTCGAATTTCGTGCTTCGAATTTATACAAGACTGGATTCCTGCCTCCGCAGGAATGACAGAAGTTATCCGTTATCAGTCATTTGGTTATCTGTTGGTTTTTCCATCACCTCTCTCGGCCTTGCTCCATCGCCGGGGCCTATAACACCCCTTTCTTCAAGCATATCTACCATTCTTGCTGCACGCGCATATCCTATGCGAAGTTTTCTTTGCAAAAATGAGGTAGATGCTTTGCCAGCCTCAATCACAGTTTTACGGGCTTCTTCGTACATATCATCATCACCTGCATCATCCAAAGATTCTCTGTCGCTTGAAAGAGAAACATCAGAGCCATCAAACATCGGATTACTTTCTGTACTTGCTGTTTCTGGAGTTAAATTAAGCTCGTAAGAAACTTCGTCCCTATATTGGTCTACTAAGTATTTTACC
>Ga0268283_1001770_pt1 | contig 10111 bp, 7 predicted proteins | sample saktaG_13_FD_190140 | JGI IMG/M metagenome (GOLD analysis project Ga0268283, IMG submission 190140) | Saline water microbial communities from Sakinaw Lake, British Columbia, Canada - sak_2013_06_06_36m | ecosystem: Environmental > Aquatic > Non-marine Saline and Alkaline > Saline ... | reverse complement strand
GAATCAGGCGTGTGAATTTCGTCGATCAGGAATATTTCACCATTGGCTTTTCCGAATTCATATTTGGTGTCAACCAAAATTAACCCCATGCCATTAGCTATTTGTGTACCGCGTTCAAAAATTGCCATTGTATATTTTTCGAGCATTTCATAATCTTTCTGGCTAACAATGTTCTGCCTCAGGATTTCTTCTTTCGAAATGTCTTCATCGTGGCCAACAGAAGCTTTGGTAGTAGGAGTGATGATAGGATTTGGAAACATATCATTTTCTTTCATCCCGTCGGGCATAGCAACCCCGCAGATGCTGCGTTTCCCGGCTTTGTACTCGCGCCAGGCATGCCCGCTCAGGTAACCGCGGATTACCATTTCCACTTTAAAAGGTTCACACAGCCGGCCAACCGTCACCATAGGATCGGGCGTGGCAATTTTCCAGTTGGGAACTATATCGGATGTGTCATCTAAAAATTTCGAAGCGATCTGGTTCAACACCTGTCCTTTGTAAGGAATAGCTCGCGGGAGCACCACGTCAAACGCCGAAATCCGGTCGCTGGTAACCATAATCAGCAATTCATCGTCAATATTATACACGTCGCGTACTTTGCCTATGTAAAGGTTTTTGAGTCCGGGAAATGTGAAGTCGGTGCGTGTGATGGCGTTTTGCATATGAAATTGCTTTTAGAAACAGGGTTTTTTCTGAATTCAGGAATGATTCTCAGAGTCGCAAAATTACAAAGGATTTGCCTGCAAGGGATTATCAAAGTGATAATTGCCTGTTAAGTTTTCAACAATGGTGTTAATATTTCCTTTTAATAAAATCCAATCTTTGCATTATATAGATGTATTAACACGAAGAAACAGAAAATACAAAGAAACACGGATATATTTATAGTTAATTTTCTCCGTGCGAATCTGTGTTCTCTGTGCCTCTGTGGTTTATTTTGATCAAAACCAGGTATAGAAAGATCGGTGAAAGAAATTAATTATTCCTTCTTCTCATAAGCATTTATTATCCTGGTTACAAGCTTATGCCTCACCACATCACGGATATCAAGGGTAATAAAATCGATGCCTTTGATGTTTTTCAGAATTTTCATTGCCTGAACCAATCCTGAGTTCTGGTTGCGGGGAAGGTCAATCTGGGTTACATCGCCTGTTATTACAAATTTGGAGGATTTCCCCATGCGGGTTACAAACATTTTAAGTTGTCCTTCGGTGCAATTCTGGGCTTCGTCGAGGATAGCAAAAGCATTTTCGAGGGTGCGGCCGCGCATAAAAGCCAGTGGCGCAATTTCGATGGTGCCGTCTTCAAGATAGCCAACCAGTTTTTGGGTCGGGATCATATCACGTAGCGCATCGTACAAAGGCTGAAGATAAGGATCAAGTTTATCTTTCAGGTCACCAGGCAGAAAGCCAAGGTTTTCGCCGGCTTCCACAGCAGGCCGTGTAAGCACAATGCGGCGCACTTCTTTGTTTTTCAAGGCACGCACAGCAAGTGCTACGGCAGTATAGGTTTTCCCTGTTCCGGCAGGACCGACGGCAAAAATCATGTCGTTTTCGGCAATGCTGTTCACCATCCGTTCCTGGTTAACGGTGCGGGCCCGTATCATCATCCCGTTTTTACCATGCACGAGAACATCGGCATTCGCTTCACGGAAAGTGGAAATAACCTCGCTGGCATTACCGTTACCGGCAAGTTTACGGATATCATCTTCATCCAGCTTGCCGTAATTATCAAAAAACATGAGCATGGATGTATACAATTGCGAAAATGTTTCGATATCCGGTTCGTCGCCGTAAATCCGGAGGATATCGTCGCGCGCAATAATTTTTAATTTCGGGAAAAGCTCACGCAAAAGGCTGATGTTTCGGTCGTTGATGCCAAATATTTCAAGCGGGCTGTATGATTCAAGTGAAAAGGTGCTTTCGGTCATGTATTGAATTCAGTTGTGCGGGATGGTTTCTTTGCTTTCACAAAATTAATGTTTATTCCATATTATCTGCGGATATTTTTTACTTTTGATGATTGGTGCGGGGGGAGATTAGTTAATCGTTAAAAGTTAATAGTGCTTCCATGATTATCATATCTGTAACATATAACCGTCCTCTCTTACAATTATAAATCACTGATCAAGATTCACCAATCACCAATTACCAATAACCAATAACCATTAACCATTAACCATTACCCTACACATGCCAATTATTACACTGCTCAGCGACTGGGGACTCACCGATCATTACGTGGCATCGGTTAAGGGTGCCATACTCAGCCGTATGCCTGATGCAGTAATAGTTGATATTTCACACAATATCAGGCTTTTTGATATCAAGCACGCTTCGTTTGTGATGCGCAATGCATGGCATAGTTTTCCTGTAGGAACCATTCATATTATTGGCGTCGACTCCATTGAATCCGTCAAGCATACGCATGTGATCGTAAAATCGGAAGGACATTATTTTATAGGGGCCGACACAGGATTGATTTCATTGATCCTGGATAAGAAACCTGAAAAAATCGTCTCAATTTCAATTAACCAGGATTCGGGGTATTATACCTTCCCGGCCCGCGACAGGTTTGCCAAGGTTGCCGCCTTACTGGCTCAGGGAACCGATATTGACACCTTGGGTGGTGCATTGGAATCCCTCAACCTGAAAACGTTGCTGCAGCCCGATTTCGACGGGAAAACCATTTACGGCAAGGTGATGCATATTGACAATTACGAAAATATTTTTGTAAACATAACAGATGTGTTTGTTCGCGATTGTCTTGGAAAGAATGCGTACAGGATCATCTGTAAAAAAGATACCATCCCGCTGGTTAAAGCCTATGGAGATGTTCGTGAAGGATTTACCTGTGCGCTGTTTGCATCGAACGGATATCTGCAGATTGCTGTCAACCGTGGCCGTGCTGCATCTCTACTTGGAGTGGCTATGGATAACGATGTCTACCTTGTTTTGGGGGACGATTCAGAATAGTCAGGGAAAAGTATAACAGACTAAAGTTCCCCTTTCTCTTATTTCTTTCTTACAACCTGTAAATTAGAAGGTTAAAACTATCTTAAATAAATCTTTACAGAACTTTCTTTTCATTACTTTTCAGTCGAATGGGTATTAATAATAAATGTTTGTACCTATTGTTTTGCTTTTAAACAGTTGAAAAAAGTGAAACCTCGAAAAATCTTTTCCCATGTACCAATTTATTGATAATCCTGGTTTACGTAAAGAAAAGCGACTGGTTTGGGCTGCTACGCGATCCGTATTAGAAAATGTAGGATTTTTGCACAATAAGAACGGGCAGAAGAGCAAAAGTCGCTGGAATTTATTTCTGCGCCTGTTGAGTGTGTTTGCGTTTTTATTGAGGATAACAGGCTATTACCGAAAAGGGTATGGAAATGCCAAAAATATAACCATCACCAATCTAACCTTAAAATACGGGAATCTTCCGACCGCTTTTCACGGATTCAAAATACTTCATCTGTCGGATTTGCATATCGACAGCATTCCAGGGTTTGTCACTCTGATCCGCGACAGGATCAAAGATATGGAGTTTGATATCTGTTTCCTAACAGGCGACTATCGCAGGGATAGTTCCGGAAGTTTCGGACACATTCTTAAACCGTTCCGGATTCTTTCCAGGTACATACAGGCTCCGTTTGGGACATTTGCTGTTTTAGGCAACCACGACACGTTCCTGATGGCACAATACGAAAAGGAATCAGGCCTCGAACTGCTGGTTAACGAATCGGTTGAAATTTTGAAAGACGGACAAAAAATACTGATTACCGGTACGGATGACCCATACAATTTTTATACTGAGCAGGCAGCGTTAAGTCTTGAAACCAAAGGGTATGATTTTAAGATTGCGCTAGTTCACACTACCGAATTAGCCAAAGTAGCCTCAGCCAATAAATACAGCCTTTACCTTTGCGGACATACTCATGGCGGACAGATTTGCCTGAAAAAAGGAACACCGATTTTAAGCCACCAGTTCGAAGGAAAACAATTCAACCAAGGAAAATGGAATATGGGCAAAATGACAGGCTACACTTCCAGGGGCGTTGGCGTAAGCGGAATGCCGGTAAGGTTTAATTGTGCGGCGGAGGTTATTCTGATTACGCTCGAGGTGGGGTGAGAAAGAATTGATCTTTTTCTGTTTACAATTATTTTTTAATTGTTGAAAGGCAGGTTCTGATGTATTGGATGTCTGTCGTCAAATACCTTGTAATATCCATGCTCAAATTCCTTAATTTTGCCCTTCCAACCGAAAGGCATTTTCATGTACACATTATTACGTAAAGAGATCAGCACATTTTTAAGTTCATTGATAGGATATACGGTTATCATCGTATTCCTCTTAGTTAACGGGCTGTTTCTATGGGTTTTTCCACAGCAGTATAATATACTCGATTATGGTTTTGCCACGCTCGACAATTATTTCCTGCTTGCTCCATGGGTATTTATGTTCCTGATACCGGCCATCACCATGCGTTCCTTTGCCGAAGAACAGAAAGCCGGCACTATGGAAATGCTGCTTACCAAGCCTGTTACCGATATTGAAATAATCCTTGCCAAATACCTTGCCGGAGTTGTACTGGTAATCTTTGCCGTATTGCTCACACTGGTTTATTATCTAACCGTTTATAAACTTGGCATGCCTCCCGGCAACCTCGATGTAGGCGGAACCTGGGGATCATACATTGGTTTGATGTTCCTGGGAGCAGGTTTTGCAGCCATCGGAATTTTTGCTTCAGCCGTTTCAGGAAACCAGATCGTTTCGTTTCTCATAGCTGTATTCCTTTGTGGATTTATGTTTACCGGTTTTGATTTTATCTATAATCTTTCGGTTTTCGGTTCATTTGGTTTGTTTGTAAGCCAGTTGGGAATAAACGAACACTACGCAGGTATGAGCCGTGGTGTGATTGACACACGCGACGTTCTATATTTTTTAAGCCTGATTGCATTTTTCCTTGCGCTTACCCGCTTTAGTATGGAACGCAGAAAATGGTAACCCTGAAACGAAGAGATATGACAGCGAACAGAAAAAATATCAGGCGTAACAGTTTCAGGCAGCTTGTAATTGGGTTGGCCATTATAGTATTGATTAATCTTATTGGCTCTTTCGCCTTTTACCGCCTGGATCTTACTTCTGATAAACGATACACGCTTTCGCCTACGACCCGGAAAATGCTCAAAGATCTTGATGGTGCTGTTACGTTTAAAGTGTACCTCGAAGGTGATTTTCCTGCCGGTTTCCAGCGCCTGCGCAACGAAACACGCGAAATGCTGAACCAGTTCCGTGCTTATTCCAAAAATATCCAATTTCAGTTTATCGATCCTTCGGCAGGAAAAGACAAAAATCAGCTTGATGCGATGTATATGCAACTTGCTAAAAGTGGTTTGAATGCCACTGATCTGCAGGTGAAAGACAAAACCGGAATGTCACGAAAAATTATTTTCCCTGGTGCTGTGGTTTCGTATAATGGGAAGGAAATGCCCCTCGATTTATTGCTTACACAAGTTGGAAAGCCACCAGCCGAGGTTTTGAATAATTCGGTTCAGGCACTGGAATTTGGCCTCACCAATGTAATCAGGAAACTAAGCATTTCGCAGAAACCAAAAATTGCCTTTATTGAAGGTCATGGTGAGCTTGCTCCGATTTACACAGCAAGTATTGAGGCCGCTTTGAGCGAATATTATGATATTGACCATGTGCGGATCGGTGGGCAATCTTCTGCACTAACTACAAAATCACAAAACGGTACGGCAAATAACTCAACAGTCAATAAATACAAAGCCATTATTATAGCGAAGCCTGATTCTGCTTTCTCCAAAGATGAACTTGATAAATTTGTTATCGATCAGTTTATTATGCGCGGAGGTAAGGCCCTTTGGCTTGTCGATCCGGTGCATGCCGAAATGGACAGCCTGCGAATAAAAGACAGAACTTATGCTCTTGCCAACGACCTGAATCTCGATGATATGCTTTTTAACTATGGCGTGCGCCTTAACAGCAACCTGGTTGTTGATATGAATTCATTGCCGATTCCTGTGGTTATTGATCAGAAAGGAAACCAGAAACTGATTCCGTGGTTATTCTTCCCTTTACTGGTTCCTACATCTAACCATCCGATTGTCAGGAACCTGAGCGCGATAAAAACGGAATTTGTCAGTAGTCTCGACACGGTTGAAGCGCCAGGAGTTACGAAAACCATATTACTTTCTACTTCGCGTTATTCGAGGGTACTCAACACACCGGTTACTTTAAGTTTGAGTTACCTTTACCAGGAACCTGATGCTACACAGTTTAACCAGCCTTATCAGCCTGCAGCTGTTCTTCTCGAAGGTGAATTTACTTCTCTTTTCCTGAATCGGATACCACAGGAAAGTGCTGATTCCCCGCAAATGGCATTTGTGGGAAAGAGTTCCAAAACTGCTATGATTGTTGTTGCGGATGGCGATGTTATAAAAAATCAGCTTCAGCCGGGCGAAGTAAGGCCTACGCCTTTGCAGCTGGGATACGACAGGTATACAGGGCAACAGTTCGGCAACAAGGATTTTGTTCTTAATGCCATGAATTATCTCTGCGACGACTCCGGCCTGCTTTCGGTTCGCTCGCGCGAAGTAAAACTCCGTGCTCTTGATGCATCAGTTGTTGAAAATGAGCGAGTTAAATGGCAGCTCATTAATACGATTGTGCCGATTTTGCTGGTGCTTGTTTTTGCCTTTGCACAAGGGTATTGGAGGAGAAAGCGGTACACTGGGATTTACTAGTTGAAAAAGGCAAATTGTTAAAGGGGAAATAGAAAATCATATTTGGAATATTAAAAGATAAGTCAGGTTATGGATAAGATATTGGAAAACAGCAAGGTATTGGTAACCGGCGGAGCAGGTTTCATCGGTTCGGCATTGATTGAAACATTGCTGTCTTCGGGAAATGAAGTGGTTTGCCTTGATAACCTGGCAACAGGCAAGCTGGAAAACCTGGCCGAATTCAAAAACAATAAGAGTTTTAATTTTATTGAAGGGGATATCCGTAACTTGGCCGATTGCCGGAAAGCTGCTACCGGAGTTCAGTATGTTCTGCACCAGGCTGCACTGGGTTCAGTGCCACGCTCGGTGAAAGATCCGATTACATCAAACGATGTTAATGTTTCAGGTTTTCTGAATATGATCACGGCTGCCCGTGATGCCGGCGTTAAACGTTTTGTATATGCTTCGAGTTCGTCGGTGTATGGCGATCATCCTGCTTTGCCTAAGTTTGAGGAAAATACAGGTAACCCGCTTTCTCCTTATGCTGTTACCAAAAAAGTAAATGAACTCTATGCAAAAGTTTTCGGCGAATTATATGGAATGGAAACACTGGGATTGCGCTACTTTAATGTATTTGGCCGACGCCAGGACCCGGATGGACAATATGCTGCCGTAATTCCGCGCTTTGTAAAAGCATTGATACAACACGAAGCCCCGTTAATTTTTGGCGATGGCTGCCAGACACGCGATTTTACCTATATCGAAAATGTAGTTCAGGCTAACCTTCGCGCTGCCGTTGTTATTAATCCTGGAGCATACAATACTGCGTATAATGTGGCTTTTGGCGACCGCGTGACTCTGAATGAATTGTATGTGTTTCTGCGTGAAGGTCTCGCAAAATTTGATCCTGAAATAGCTAAAATAGAACCGGTTTACACCGATCCACGCCAGGGCGATATTCCACATTCGCTGGCATCCATTGCTAAAACTTCAGGCTTATTGGGTTACGATCCTAAATTTAACCTTCGCCAGGGTTTGGAACATTCAATTAAATGGTATTGGGAACATTTGAAATAATCACAGTAACAGCCTGAATCCAAAAACAGGAAGTTTTTCGCGGATTAAATTCAATATGATTGTTTTCAATACTCCGTTAATTTTTAAGCAGCAATTCTACCCCATTCCAATAGTTCTTTGACAATTTTTTGATTTTTAGCAGAGTTCGCGTTAATACCAAACCTGCAAATAAATTGTTCGAGCATCAAAGTGTTGTTAAAGAAGCTTTTATAATTAGCCATTGAGAAGGGAGTTCGTTCAGTTGATTCATTAGACAGCCAGTCATACTTAGCCAAATTTACCGTAGTTAGAGACGCATTAAAGTGAAAATCGAGTTTGTTTTTACTCCTCGCCTGACAATCATTTAGTCCGGTATGTTGTTTGGCATCGCGATACAAAAACTCAATCTGAAACCGGGAACGGTAATACCGTACGATTTGCGATCCCTCTTGTTTTAGATCCGTTGAGAAATAGAGTTTACGAGCTATCTCTTTACCCTCTTTAAAAAAGACTGCTATGGCAAGATTAGTGTCCCGATTGAAAGCCTTAGAGTGTACCACGGCAGAATATATGGTTAAATCTTCGTTGCAAATATGTTTATCAAAGTAGTTTGTGTCGGGTTCATTAACGTTTATCCTTCCTTCAACCTTTCTTGGCCGTCCTCTTTTGCCAGTTGGCCCTCCATAATGCTTGTACATCAACACGCTGTCATCTCTTAGCCTACTAATGAAATGTAACTTTGCATCCAGAACAGTATCAACAATGATCTTTTTGGAGAAGTATGCATCAGCCACTATATAATCAGATATCTCTTTAAACGTCTTTGCATTCTCTGAAATGATAGATGCATAGTGCGAAAGCAAGTTAAACTGTTCCGCATCCGGGTTATCAATCCCGGGAGTTTGCCAGGCTTTAAGGTGAAATGCCGTGTTGTTTTCAACATCAACAACAGCAAATCCGCAAATATCCAGACCCCATTTTGTGGCTTTAGCTGAGCCAGACCAAAACCGACCTCTGCCATAGGTAAGCTTTCCCGATTTTGGAATGTAACTTGGATCAAAAGCAAGAATGCGGTCTTTGTCAATTATCTGCTCACATAACAATTTATTGAATGGTAAGAAATCAAATTCCTGCTCAAAATGGATTCGGTGAGATTGCTCACAATAAGGACTAAATCGGCCTAATTGAGTAAAATTAATTTTACCTTTGATGCTTAAAATATGCCAAAGAACGCTGAGTATGAAATCTTTTCGGGCTTTGTTAAGGCTCGAAAATGTTTTATTTTGTAATACTCTGATAATAAGCTGTTTAACGTCTTGGTTAACCTTGGAAGTCATGATTAGACAATTAGTGGAATAATCATCTAAAATACTGATTTCCAATGGTTTAACCAAATTTATTTTTACTTATTTTGCTGAAAATCAAACATTTATCTAACTTTTTAACGGAGTATTGTGTTTTAAAACCGGGATTTATACTGTTCCCGAATTAATATTCTGGAGCTGGAATTGTATCTATTGGTTTGCAACTATATGAACGCAGAACTTTTAAAATACATCACTGTCAACATACTAACAGCTTTGGTTGAAGCACAAAGCTTGAATTAACCACTGAACACTTCTTTTTCAATAAAGTTTTATTCTAATGAATTAGCCATATCCTTTATCCTGAAAATAGCATCAGGTTCAGTCTATAAGCTTATTTTCGTTAATTGAACACTTATTTCTGCGCCAAGTTTACAATTGTTATACACTAATGCGATATTCGATTCCAGGGATTTTCCTTTAGTTAGTGAAGCAATTTTACTCAGTAAATAAGGCGTCGTTTCTTTACCTTTAATTCCAAGTTCATTCATCTCTGCGATTGCTTCCAGAATTGCCTTGTCGATAAGGTCTTTATCCATTGAATTCTGGCTTGGTACCGGATTTGCAATTAGTATTCCGCCTTTTAAGCCCAAATCATATTTCGTTTTTATTAAACGGGCAATTTCCAGTGGAGTATCGATCCGGAAGTTTACTTTAAAATCACTTTTCTCGCAATAAAAAGCTGGTAAAGCTTCCGTTTTATAACCAATAACCGGAACGCCTTTTGTTTCCAGGTATTCAAGGGTTAACCCTAAATCAAGGATGCTTTTAGCGCCGGCCGAAATTACAGCTACATCAGTCATGGCCAGTTCTTCCAGGTCGGCGCTGATATCCATAGTGTTTTCTGCTCCCCGGTGAACACCGCCAATACCGCCTGTTGCAAATACCTTAATACCGGCAAGTGCTGCGATGTACATAGTGGCACTCACCGTTGTAGCGCCG
>Ga0268283_1001769_pt1 | contig 10115 bp, 10 predicted proteins | sample saktaG_13_FD_190140 | JGI IMG/M metagenome (GOLD analysis project Ga0268283, IMG submission 190140) | Saline water microbial communities from Sakinaw Lake, British Columbia, Canada - sak_2013_06_06_36m | ecosystem: Environmental > Aquatic > Non-marine Saline and Alkaline > Saline ... | reverse complement strand
AGATCATGCCACAACTGACATTCTTGCTCGATGTGCCTGTCGAGATGGGACTAGCTAGGAGACAGGGGACAGACAAAAATGACCGTTTAGATCTGGAAAGTAAGAATTTCCATGAGAAGGTGAGGCAAGGATTCTTGCGGGTCGCGAGCGAAGAACCAGCTAGATTTGTCGTGATCGATGCGAGTAAATCGATCGAAGAAGTGGCGGCAGAGATCTGGAAAGTAGTGACAGAAAAGTTACTCAAAGATATGCCCAAGCAAATGGCGCTTTAATATGAGTTTTATCGCGACATGGAAAAGACGCAAAGAAAAGAAATATCAGATTTTGTATAAACGTGGCCCTTCAACTCTAGCTTTGATCTTTGCTGGCATGGCGCTGGCTTTTTGGGGGATCTTTGCCATCCTCTCGAGTTATCCGGTCGGACTTTATCTCTACTATAGCGTGCTCCCGTCGACTTCGAAGCTATTATCAGAGTCCCTGAGGAAAACAGGAATAGTCAGTGCTGCCGCAGCTCCACAGACTATCCAAGAGTCCGTACCGACCATTCAAAAGGATCCGACTCTGCCTGAAGGACATTATCTCAATATCCCCAAGATTGGGGTGGCAACTACACTACTTGAGGCTCCCTCAAATGATTACGAATCTGTGCTCCGCAAGGGAGTATGGCGGGTACCAGAGTTTGCCGATCCTACCGTTTCTGGCAAGCCGATCATCCTGGCGGCCCACCGCTTTGGCTATCTAGAGTGGACCCAGGATTACCGTCTAAAAAACTCATTTTACGAACTGCCGAAGCTGAAGAATGGTGACATGGTCGAGATCATCTGGGACCAGCATCGCTATACCTACCAGATACAGAAGGTAGAAGAGGGGACCAAAATCACTGATTATTCGAGTGATCTGATAATGTATACCTGCAAATTCTTGGTCTCCCCAATCCGGATTTTTGTCTACGGCAAACTGGTGAGATAAATGTTGACATTCGGGTAATATTTTGTAAATATTAAAGTATGGCATGGGAAGTACGGTATTACCAAAATAGTCGAGGTGAAGAGCCAGTAAAGAAGTTTTTGTCGACACTTGAACCTAAGGTGAGAACAAAGGTGTCTGATGCAGTTCAACTACTTATTGAATCTGGGCCATTTATGATGCCTCCATACATGAAGAAATTACGACAGAACTTGTATGAGTTAAGAGTAAAGAGTAAGGTAGCTGTCAGAGTGTTTTACTCTCCCGTAACAGGTATTTATTATTTATTGCACGCTTTTGTTAAAAAGACGCAGAAAACTCCAGAGAAAGAACTTAAGATTGCGATTGACAGAATGAGAGACTTGTTATAGCATATATGCTATATGAAGAATATACCTCCTAACGAAAGAAAACATTCTGACTTTAAAGAATGGTTTGACGAACAGATGAAAGATCCTGAGTTTAAAAGGGAGTATGAGAAAGTTCGTCAGGAAAATGAGCCACTTAGAGCGATACTACGAGCCAGAGTGGAGAAGGGGATGACCCAGGCGCAAATAGCCAAGAAGATGGGGACAACCCAATCTTCGATCGCTCGGGTAGAATCAGGCAAGAGTCACCCAACTATTCCTTTTATGCAGAGGCTGGCTGAGGCCCTAGATATGCGCTTAGAAATCAAGTTTTTGCCTAGGTAGTGTTTCTCCAGACTAGTCCTATAACAGTTGACAAAACAATTATAGGGTGATACACTCCGCGCATATGAAAAAACTAATTGTGGTAGCCACATTGTTATTTGCTTCAACTCTCCCAGTTCGTGCGGAAACTGTTCGTACTTGCACTTCTTCCTACGGTGTAGGTGAAATCTGTGGTGAATCTACAGTCAATGAATCTGTTGAACATCTCGCTGTCGAGACCGCTGTCTCTGATAATCAAATGATAAATATCTTACTTAGTATTGCCGGAGCGGCCGCCCTCGCTACTGGTCTATACAAAATGACTTACAAAAACTACTTCCTCGGATAAACTTTTCCACCATCTTAACGGCTTTGCCCTGAGCCAGTAATTTCCCAAGACTCAAGGCAAAACCACTAAGAGTCGTTTGCGCCTCTAGCACAAAATGCTATAGGGCTTATCGACTGCACATTGAAAAGTTAATAGGATGGAACAACTTCAGTCGGATCGACGATCTCGAAGGTTTTGAAGAGATGTTTGACTTGTTGCTGGAGTTTTGGCACATCTTCGCCAAGATTTTCATGGAGCATTTTGTGACCTGCCTCATTTTCTTCTTTTTTGTTGATGGCACCGAGGATCTCTGTTTTGAAAGCGATAACGTCTTCTTTAGTTGCGTAGCCAGCTAGTTTTTCATCAAATTTTTGATCTAGCTTTACGTCTAGCCTAGCATCGATCAAATTGCCGATTTTGATGAGATCTGTTTCTGTGAGGAGTCCTTGTTGTTTGGTCATAGCAACATTAAAGCATTTTGGGTAATGGTAGTCAATTTTAGATATTTGCCCTGCAAGGCCTGGCCTTGCAGGATGGATACCTGAGATAGACACCAGGAATGGGGACTGCTAGGGCACCGTGCTTGCCGAGAGGCAACAGCCTGCCAGCAGGCAGGGATGTAGTCCCCATTCTTGAGGTTTGCCACTTCGATCTGCGATCTTCGCAGGCACACGGCATACTCAAGTCATGTAGCGTAGTAATACGTTACTATGAGCTCGAATGATTAGATTATGCCATATCCGCCTAAAGGCGAGATAAAGCGGCAGAAATCTGAAAGTAAGAGCAGTTCTTTAACAAGGCATACGTTTTCGAAGTCTCCTTTGGTCAACAAAGTGGAAGATTGAGTCACACGTCTTGAGCATAATTTTTTGTGCTTTGCACGTGTGACTTGGTCAAACACACCCACGCCCCCGACCACAAAAAGGAGATTTTCAAAAATGGCTACAAAAGCCCCCACCACCCCCACCGCAGAAGCTACCCCCAAGGTAGCCCGCAAGGCCGCGAACAAGGTTGCCCCCACCAAGGTAGCCCGCGTACGCCGCACCGTCCAACAACCCGCCCAGCAGAATTTCGCCGGACTCGCGTTGATCCTTGGACTCGTGCTCGTCGCTGTACTCGCGTTTGTTTTCGGCGCCGCCGTCGCACAGCCTGCCCCCAAAGCAGCTGAAGCGCCTGTTGCCGCCGCGACCGAGCCTGCTGACTCGAGCTCCCCCCAGGAGCCCGCCGCAAACCCCAGCACCGCAGACGCTGTGACCTACAAAGTGGAGAAAAACCACGCGTGGGTTTACGCATCTGATGGTAGCCTCCTCGCTGAAGTCATTGCCCCCACAGGCACTGATCTCTCCAGCGAATGGCTGAAAGACCGTGAAGGGGTACATTACCTCTTTCAGTCTGGCATCAACCGCAAGGTTGAGCTGACTGTCACCCTGTATAAGGGCGCGGCTTTTGCAATCGATGGCGATTGGATGCAGTTTAACGGTATGGATCTTGGTATCATTGACAACAGCGCAGACTTTCGCGCCATTGCCGATGCTCCGGATACATACAAGTTTACTGCTTCTAGCTTTGGTCTTGCTATCGGACCTTATCGTGCAGACGATGATAAAGCGGGATTCGTCCTTGCTGATCGTCGCTCCGCCGATAATTTCGATAACAGACCAGAGTATTGGCTTGATCCCGCAGGAAATCCTGTGCAGATCGGCCAATAAAGCCAAAACGTATGCTTTCTGTGCTGCAAAGTTTGATCTTCGGATCACAATTTTGCAGCACAGTACGTCTGAATCCATAAACTTGATGTTTGTGGGTTGAGACGTATGAAACAAAAACAAATTAAACAACCACTCATTTCGGTACTTATGCCGGTATTTAACGCGGCCAAATATGTGGAAAAAGCGATATATTCGGTACTATCTCAAACCTACTCCAACTTTGAACTAATTATTATCGATGATGGGAGTACGGATAAATCGTGGGCTATATTGAAGAGACTATCCAAGAAAGATAAACGGATACGGATTTATCAAAATAGGATCAATAGTGGAATAGGGTATACCAGAAAAGAACTAGCGAAATTAGCCAAAGGTAAGTTTGCGGCGATCATGGATAGTGATGACATCATGTTTCCTGACAGATTGACGATACAAGCTAAGTTTTTACAAGCAAATCCCAAAGTAGTGGTCGTGGGTGGACAATGCGTGACGATTGATGAGAAGGGGAATGAGAGTGGATACAAGAAGTTCCCGCTTAAACATGATGATATCTACTCGATGATGTTCACCCGTATGTCGATTCAGCAGCCAGCGAGTATGATCAATCTTTCGCTTGTACCCAAGGACTTCCCCTGGTATGACAATTCGGTCTCGCCTGTAGAAGACCTAGACAATCTATTTCATCTATTTGGTAGTGGGAAGTTTGCTAATGTTGCAGAAAATGTATTGTATTACCGAGTCTATCCTAGCTCTAGTTCTCTTAAGAATATTAAACGGACATTTTGGTTGACGATGAAGGTAAGAGCGAGAGCAGTTTTTAACTATGGATATAAGCCGACACTATTGGCATGGATAATGATGATCCCGCAGATGGTGGCAGTGACGATATTGCCTGCAGAATACGTGTTCCCTGTTTATTCCTGGATGAGGGGGATTAAGAATAAGACGGTAACCCTGTACAATGGGGTGTATGAAGTGGTTAAAGCGACACTTAACTGAGATATTTTGTGTTTTGTTTTTGAGCGTAGTTGTGGGAGTAGTGGCGATGCGAAATTACACGCCAGGAATATTCCTCACGGGGATAGATAACTTTCATATTGAGTTTGATTTATCACTGGCTTTGTCGCGAGCATGGATTGGTGTGTGGCAGGAGAATCAAGGATTAGGGATGGTATCTGGACTCGCACAGATGACGGAATTACCCAGAGTGGCAATTTATCAGATCCTTAGTTGGGTGTTGTCAGTGGATGTGGTCAGAAGCATGTATGTTTTTGGTAATTTGTATTTGGGGGTGATTGGAGTTTTCTTTTTAACTTGGTATTTGAGTAAAAGTCGACTGGCTGCACTGGCGGGTGCTTTGTTTTATCTATTTAACCTAGGGACTATGCAGGTATTTTTCATGCCCACTGACATGTTTGTGGCGAACTATGGTGCTTTGCCGTGGCTATTTTTGCTGGTATTTAAGTATTTGATTGAGGGGAAGAGAGTAAGTCTATTGTGGTATGTAGGTTTGCTATTTTTGTTTGCGCCGATGGCAATGACACCGACAATATTTGTTGTATATTTATTGTTTTTTGGCATAATCTGCTTTGGATATTTGCTAAGTAAAGAAAAAGTGAAGGTAAAGTGGAAGAGGATAGTAGTAACTGTGTTGGCGACTTTGGGGATAAGTTTGTATTTTCTCTTACCTTTTTCTAATTTTGCTTTAAATAATGCGAGATCTTTGACTGAGTCTAAGATAAATAGAGTGTTTTCACAAGAGAATTATTTAATGAACTCTGCACGAACTAGTTGGGGAGATCTAATTACTCTAAAGGGTATGTGGTTTGACTATCCTGATAACGTGAATGGGAAGTTTGTGCCACTGATGAGTGCGTGGCAGCAATATTTGGTGAATGTAGGAATTTGGATTTATGTTCCCGTGATTGTAATGGGCATCGGAATAGTTGCTATGTTTTGGAAGAAAAAATGGCAGGGAATAATGATAGTAGTAATGGGGGTGCTGAGTCTAGTTTTACTACGAGGGGAGAATCCGCCACTAGGTATAGCAGTTACTTTGGTTCGAAGTTTGCCACTCGTAGCGGAAGCATTTAGGACACCATATACAAAGATTGTCCCGATTTTGACTTTAGTTTATGCAGTTTGTTTTGGATATGGGATTTACACTTTGGGTCAGATATGGAAATTGAAGATTGGTAAAGTTTTTTGGAAAGGTTTATTACTCAGTGGGGTGGTCGTGGGGCTGATATCGTTAAACTTGCTGTATTTTCAGGGAAAATTCATCAACGAAGGAATGCGCGTTAAGATGCCGAATGAATACTTTGAGATGTTTAAATTTTTCAAAACACAAGATAAGTATGGCCGTATAGTAAGGTTACCAGCATATAGTCCACAGGCTTGGGATTATGCTGACTGGGGGTATAGAGGTAGTGGGTTCCTTTGGTATGGGATAGAACAGCCGATACTAGACAGAGCATTTGACGTGTGGAGCCCGTATAACGAAACTTTTTATAATGAATTTTCGACTGCACTATATGGAGAAAAGAAGGATAGCGTAGTGAAAGTCTTGCAAAAATATGATGTGAGATATGTGCTACTAGATGAGTCTGTGATCGCTCCTGGACAGGATAAAGAGATATTGAGATTACCTGAGACTAAGGCATTGATGGAAGAACTAGGTGCTAAGCAGGTATGGCAAGAGAATTTCCTGACGGTGTGGGATATGGGGAGTAGGGGAGAACAATTTGTGAGTGCGCTCAGTACATATACGATGGTGAATGGTGATGTTTCTAAAGTGAGGGAAGATGTAATTTTTGATCAGGTAGGGACGTATATTTCAGAAAACTCAGAGGGAGCGATAGTTTATCCCTTTGCCAGTTTGATGAGAGAAGAAACGAAGGGTGTGGAGTATGAGGATGGGAAGACTACTTTAAGTTCTGATCTATCTTTCGCTCCGCTGCAGACCGCTGAAAGATCGGAACTATTAATCCCTGGGTGGAAGGCGGGAGATATCGTACGAATAGAGTTTAGAGATGGAGAGGCGATCCCGGCATATGCCTTGAATGGGCTAGACGGACCCAGATTCCTCGGTAAAGAAAAACCAGAAAAGGGTAAGACCTACTTGGTGGCGAGGGTGAGTGAAGGATCAGAATGGAACGAGTATTTGAGTGAGCGGAAATATAGTCTGTCTGCGCAGACAGACCTACAAGGTGTAACCTTGAAGGTAGAAGTAGCGGGGGAACCGTTTAGATATGATTTCGAGAAAGATGGGCAGGGGACGATAGGGAATTGCGATGTCCTAAAAAGAGGTGTCGCTGAGAAACTACAGGGATCTAATTATGTGGCGGACGGGCGCGGGGCGGCATGTGACTATGTCTCGATGACAGAGATAGACCCTAGAATGGGGTATTTGATGAGAGTGCAAGGAGACAATCTAGAGGGTAGGAGTCTCAAATATTTCCTCTATAACACGGGGAGTAAGCGAAATGATATCGAATGGCTGATGAACAAAGGGAAATTTGATCAGACATTTAGTTTGCTACCGTGGTCATGGGACGGATATTACACACTCAATATCGAGACGAGGAGTTTCGGTCAAAAAGCAGAGAATGAGATAGTACCTGTTGAAGTTAGATGGTTCCCACTGGAGCAGATCGTCGGGGCGAGAATCGAGTCGCAAAGTTCCGATCTATCTTTCGCTCCGCTGCAGACCGCCGAAAGATCGGAACTAGGACTACGGATCATAGAGGTGCATAAAACAGGTACATGGCTTTATAAAGTCAAAGTGGAGGGGAGTGGGCTGCTCAAGTTATCGCAGGGGTATGACGAAGGGTGGATAGCTCCACCGATCAAGCATGTCAAAGTTGATGGGTGGGCGAATGGGTGGATAATTGGTGAATCACAAATCTCAAATTCTCAAATTTCAAATAGGGCTCCAGAAAATACAAATTCTCAAATTTATGACATTACCATCTTCTACTGGCCGCAACTGCTCGAGTACTTGGGTTTCGCGATACTGGGCGTGACGATTTGGTTGGTAATGAAGCGAAAGGATTAGAGTATATCGTCGACTGTTAACTTGGTTTGTTCGAGAATGGCTTTGAGTGTACCTTTGGCGATCGGCTGATTGTGATAAGCGACTAGAGTTTTCCTACCGTCAGGGTGCTGAAAAATGTAATGACTACCACGAGTACGAGTGTGAATGAATCCTAGTTTGTTGAGTTTGGAGATAATTTTTCGGGGTAGGATTTGGGGTAGTTTGGGCATATTTAGGCAAAATTAACTTGCCTCATTTGAGGTGGAGTGAGGGGGACACGAATCGACGTGACCATGCTATCCAACTTGTCCACCGGGACCTTTGATCTGTCTTCTATTAGAGTTTCGACGTAAAGCTCGATCCCTTCTTTAATGTTGGCGAGTGCTTCTTCTATGGTATCTCCGTCATCTGCGATTCCGAGTGTAGGACAGGTGGCGCAAAAACATGGTTTACCTGAGCCAGTTCTTACATCTGGTTCGACAATAACGCGATAGTTCAAGACATTTGTATCCATATAGCGCTATATTAGCACAATTTTTGTTGGATGAGTGATTTTTTACTGGCCACAACTGCTGGTCTCCCAGGCCACTTTGTGCCTGGAGGCATTTCTCATGTTGCTACGCAACTTGATGTGCAGAGTACTTGGGATTCGTGATACTCGGTATAACGACTTGGATAGTTTTTAAATCAAAATCTAAAAATTGATATTGCTACCGTTTGACATATTTTTAGTGGTTGTGGTGATGTGTAAACACTAGGTATAGTGGATGAGTATGTCATCAAGAATCGTAGAAGCCGCAGATAGATTAATTGAGTCACCAAACTTACATCCGGTAACTAGAACATTTCCAGAAATAATACCCATGCTAGAAGATAAGAGGGATTGGTGGGAAAAATTTGTTCATACGATTGCCAGAGAAGACGAGCATAAATCGGTGCTAGATATCCTGGAACTAGGATGGCTTGAACGCAGAGAAGCAGAGGAAGCAACGGGTTGGGCAAAACTAGTAGAACTTGGAGATGTGGGGGTTTTCGTCTCTGCTGGACTGCCGAGAGAATTGCTGGTAAATGCCCACGATAGCGTTGGACTGGCTAGAATGGCGAACAAACAATCATTGTATTTGGCTCATTATATGTTTGATGAACTTGCAAAATTGGAATCTGAATTTCCAAATGCTTATGAACAAATGAGACATGCGGTTTTTGCGAAAATAAAGCGAAATTTTCCCACGCAATTAAATCCGCCTTTACCAGAAGTTGCATCCAGAGAAGCTGTTAGAATGGTATATCAAGCTAGTTATCAGACTAGTAGGGAGTTACGAACTTTTGCAAAAAAAGATAAAGGTCTAAAAATTGCTGACACTGGTTTACCTGATGAATGGTCTACGGTATACCGTACAAATGGGCCGACACCAGAACCACTTTTAGATGTCAAAGCTAAAACTTTAGAACAAATGGTAACTGTGGCAAAAGCCTATCGAGAGGCTTTTGGTCCCGAGGAGATGGGTATGTTAAAGAAACATTGGGAAGATACAGCACCTGGGATGATAGGGGAATTAAGTTATTTATTGGTATAGTTTGATCTATTGTGTAGGTGCGTAAGAATTGTGTATTATTGAGAGTAAGTTTAAGAGTGAGAGGAATCTCGCTTTTGATTCAAGCAACAGCAGTCTGCCTATGGCAGATGGAAACCAAACATCGAAAGGGGGATTTTTTTATACCTAAAGAGACACTGCAACTAGTTTTAGCCAGTGGAGCTCCAAATAAAGAAAGTCGGTTGCGAAGTGAAGTATTGAGTCTGTTTGCTAGTTCTGAATTGCTCGAAAGTAAATTCCCCAATGTAATCATTTCCAGGCAGGTTCCATCTATAGAAGTTGCAGAATTGAACTGTATCAAATCAGCACCAGAAATATATCTGCATAAAGCGGTCGATACTCAGAGGGTTATGAAAGGGGAGCTAGCTAAAGGGGCAATAGCGCTGACTGCTGACGCACATCCCAAAGGAGGGAGAGAGGGAGAGAAGTTGGACATGGTGCTTGTAAAGCACGATCACCCAGAGCAACTAACAACATATGATGATAGGCTCGAAGCTTTGTCAAAATTTATCACAGGCAACTTTTCTCAATTTAGTGAAAATGAGCCACTATTACTGAGAGCGGGGATTGGTGTGTTGCCTTGGACGGGATGGATTTGGGGATTGATAGATATGAAATTTTATACACTTTATGATAAAAACCCATTACCAGATCAAGTAGCGGCAAGGGACTATCTCCAAATGTGTGCAGAAACCCATGTAGGCTCTGATGGTACATTTAACAATCGAGACTTGAGTCGAAGTATTAAAATCGCGGGTGGGATCGCACAAGAAGATTTGATGAAGTTCGCCGCGATGAACGGGATTGGGA
>Ga0268283_1001768_pt1 | contig 10117 bp, 3 predicted proteins | sample saktaG_13_FD_190140 | JGI IMG/M metagenome (GOLD analysis project Ga0268283, IMG submission 190140) | Saline water microbial communities from Sakinaw Lake, British Columbia, Canada - sak_2013_06_06_36m | ecosystem: Environmental > Aquatic > Non-marine Saline and Alkaline > Saline ... | reverse complement strand
TCTGGCCGTACAAAACTTACCTGAATCCCCACCAAGAAACATTTGATATCGTAACTGCATGTTTATAAACAAATATAATTAGAGTTAGGCGTGGTTTCTATAGCGAATGGTGAGTTGTATGTCTGTGCGCATGGCAAAAAGCGTTTCGTTATTTCCTTGAAATATCCTGGCGAAACAGAACATCGATTCCTGGTTGCCACAGAGATGGCGTGGCGCACCGTGGATATTCTCCAAACCTATACCTTGAGATGATTGGTAGAGGTTTTTTTTGAGGACTGGAAACTCTATGAAAGATGGAAGCAGATGGCCAAACCGCCTAGTGAAGAAGGGTCAAGCAGAAACCTGATCCTGAACCTACTGCTCGACCATCCCCTTCTCCTTCACCCAGAGCAACGCATCCGCCTGGAAAACAATCTTCCCACGTGTACCGTGGGTAGCTTACGACGATTCAGTCAATGAGAAGCGTTAGTGGAGTGTGTTCGGGGTTTGTTAACTGCTGAGAATATCCCTGAACGTTTGGCCCAATTGGTAGAAAAGGTGAAAATGTGGTTTCCTCTGGCTCCTTCGGAGAAACACATGAGCGGCAGAAATCTCAGCCGACAGATACCACGCCCTCGCTACAGTACCAAGCGCAAGCTGCGGCCAACGGCTAGATCCAACTTACGTTGGGACTCTAAAAACTTGAACATCGAGTGTAAGGCACCACCCCTATTCTCTTCAACGATGAGAACACGTAATAATGAGCACTCTTGATTTCGCTAATCGTGCAACAATTTTGGTAGTTGATGATACGCCGGATAATCTTGTATTGATGTCCGCTTTACTTAAAGACACGTACAAGGTTAAGGTCGCTAATAATGGTACAAAGGCGCTGAAATATACCCAGGGTGATAACAAACCGGATCTGATCCTGCTCGATATCATGATGCCAGGGCTTTCCGGTTATGATGTGATCCGAGAAATAAAAAGTAATCCGACGACATGTAATATCCCTGTGATTTTTCTTACTGCCATGAGTTCCAGCGCGGAGGAAAAGAAAGGACTGGAAATGGGAGCGGCGGACTATATTACAAAACCGATTTCGCCCCCCATTGTCTTAGCGCGCGTAAAAACACAATTAGAGAATAAGGCGGCAGCGGACTTTTTACGGGACAAAAACATTTTTCTTGAAGCCGAAGTCACTAAGCGAACCCGCGAAATATCAGCAATTCAAGACGTAACTGTTCAGGCAATTGCTTCTCTAGCGGAAACGCGGGATTCTGACACCGGGAATCATATCCGACGCACACAGTATTATGTTAAGGCATTAGCCGAGAAACTTAAAACACACTCACGTTTTAGCCATTTTCTTTCCGACGAGATAATCAATATACTATTCAAGTCAGCGCCGCTACATGATATCGGCAAGGTCGGTATTCCAGACCGTATATTGCTAAAGCACGGACATTTTACGCCAGAAGAATTTGAAATTATGAAAACTCATACCACGCTAGGTTATAATGTAATTCAACAGGCTGAGAAACAGATCGGTATCCAGGTCGGCTTTCTGCGCTTTGCCAAAGAAATCACTTACTATCATCAGGAAAAATGGGATGGCAGTGGTTATCCAACAGGCATCAGCGGCGACGATATCCCGATATCGGCACGTCTAATGGCAGTGGCTGACGTTTATGATGCATTAATTAGTCGGCGAGTCTACAAGGAAGGAATGTCGCACGAAGAATCAGTATGTATTATCATTGAAGGCAAGGGACGCCATTTTGATCCAGATATCGTCGATGCATTTCTCGATCTGCAGGACGAATTTCGCGCCATTGCCACGCGCTTTGCAGATAGCAATGAAGATTTAGCCGAAAAAGCCAAATATATCGAAAAAGTACGATATCTGTAAACAAAGAAACGTCAATCTGCAAAATTTCATTAGCCTCAGGAAATCGATATGCGCATTAGCAAAGCCAGCAAGTCTATTACTTTATTCCTCGTGATTTTTACGGTCATCAGTGTCGCCGCTAATGTTTTGTCATCACAGTATTCTGAGGAACGCGGATTAGCTTCTAATGGTTTGCAGGACTCGCTTAACGCGGTAACCATCTTGGTAAAAAGCGACGATATTTTGACTAATGCAGCCAAAGCTTATGCGGTCACAACCGACGAGCGTTATTTCAAGGAATACCAAACAGAATTGAAGGATAGTCGATTAAACGAGAGCGTTAGGGTTAAAATACGTGCAATTAGCGCTATGCCTGGTGAGATTCCCTTCATCGATAATGCAAAAGCAGCTTCGGATGAACTCTTCAATTTTGAGACCCAAGCTTTCAATGCAATTCGTAAAGGGGATACTAAAACAGCGATCAATTCTGTGTACGGTGATAAATACCGAGAAACTAAATTACTACTCGCTACGTTGTTCAATAAGATACGTGAAGAAATCAATACGCATTTTACTCAGAAGATATTAGCATTTGATAAAAAAACAAAATTTCTATCAACGATTGCCCAGACTTCTGTCATTTTTAATGCAATAGCTATTTTACTTGCTCTGATGTTCTTTCAGGGTAGAATTATTACGCCGCTGCAAAGTTTGACGGACAATACCCAACAATTACTCGCTGGCAATAGTCTGATACGTTTCGGTTACGAAAACGATAAAACGGAGTTTGGAGAATTGGCGCGGTCCCTCGATGCTTATCGATTGTCCTTTGAAGAAAACAATTTTCAACGAAGAATTAAAGAAGTTCAGAGCCGGTTCGATCAATTGTTGATGTCAGCGTTATCTTTCAAAGAATTTGCTGATGAATTGACCAGCCAGTTAGCCCCTATTATGGGATTGGTTTATGGCGCAATGTATATCTTTGATAAACGTAGTGCTGAACTTCATCGAGTCGGTGGTTATGCCTGCGACGATAGTGTTCATAATCGCTCTTTCTCCTTAGGACAGGGGCTGGTTGGGCAAGCTGCTTTGGACCGTCGTGCAATAACACTCTCGCTGTCTGAAAATGAGAATCTCAGTGTTACCTTTGGTCTTGGTAGGTTATCGCTCAATACAATTCTAATTACGCCTATTATTGATCGCGATAAAGTGCTGGCAGTACTGGAATTATGCACGCTACATTCTTTTAACGCTCAGCAAACGGCCATCTTAGATGCTCTATTACCGACGATGTCCGAAAGAATTCAGATTCTCGCTGGCAATGTCGCTACGCGAGAATTGCTTGAGCAGACCCAAGCACAGGCTGTAGCGCTCACCACTTCAGAGCAGCAATTAATTGCGCGTCGTGATGAACTGGAAGAAAACAATAATAAATTAGCCGAACAAGCCCGCCTAATGGAAGAACAGGCAGAAGAATTAGAAACGCAAAAAACATATTTGCTTGAACAACGTAGAGAACTCGAAGTTAGCCAAGAAATTTTGGCAAAAACCGAAGAACGCACCCGATTAATTCTTGCCTCGGTCAATGAAGGTATCTGGGGCTTGGACAGTCATGGAAAAACAACTTTCGTCAATCCAATGGCAGCGACCATGCTGGGCTATACCGAGCAGGAGTTAATGATCGAAACCTGTTGCATGTACTTGACTTTGAACGATGGCATTGCGCGAAAAACGGATAACGAAATCTTGCGGCGCAAAGATGGCTCTTCCTTCCCCGTGGAATACGAAACAACGCCAATTTCCAAGAATGGTACGCTGGTTGGTACAGTTATTGTGTTCCGTGATATTAGTGATCGTCAAAAAGCACAGGCTGCTTTACGCGAAAGTCAGGAACGATTTGAATTGGCAGTACGTGGCAGTGGCGCTGCGTTGTGGGAATTCAATGCTTGCACACAGATGACTTGGTTCTCAACCCGTTTTATCGAGTTACTTGGATATGTTGAGGGTGAATTGCCCAATACGCTTGATACATGGAAGAATCATATTCATCCTGATGACATGGATACTGCCATAGTGGCATTCAATGGCCATCTGGAAAGCGATATCCCTTATGACATTGAATATCGTATGCGCACCAAATCGGATGATTATCGTTGGTTTAGTGCCCGAGCAAAATCTTTACGGGACGAACACGGTACGGCTTTTCGCACCAGTGGCAGCATTACCGATATTACTTCGAGAAAACAAGCGGAGGAAGCGCTACAATATGCAAAAGAAATAGCCGAGGAGGCCACAAAAACAAAGAGCGATTTCCTCGCTAACATGAGTCATGAGATACGTACACCGATGAATGCAATCATCGGTATGTCCCATCTGGCATTAAAAACAGAATTGTTGCCTATCCAACGTAACTATATTCAAAAGGTTGAATCTGCCGCAAAAAATCTACTTGGTATTATTAACGATACGCTTGATTTCTCTAAGATCGAAGCTGGCAAGATGCAAATCGAACATGTCGATTTTTATCTCGAAGATGTTATGGATCATCTCGCCGACTTGTCTGTGAGCAAAGCGCAAGACAAGGGGCTGGAAGTGCTATTTGATATTGGCACTGATGTACCTACGGCATTGGTGGGCGACTCTTTGCGGCTTGGACAAGTCATCATCAATCTGGTCGATAATGCTATTAAATTTACTGAAAGAGGCGAAATTACCGTTGGCGTACATCATGACGTCAACGAAAATAAATCTGGTAATACAACAGATAGACTGCGTTTACGTTTTGATATCCGAGACACGGGTGTTGGTCTCACCAGCGAACAATGCAAGAAATTGTTTATCGCTTTTTCTCAGGCTGACAATTCAACTACTCGAAAATATGGTGGCACTGGTCTGGGATTGACCATTAGCAAGCGCCTAGTGGAAATGATGAATGGCGAAATCGGCGTGGAAAGTCAGTCTGGTGTGGGCAGCACTTTCCATTTTACTGCCCAATTTGGCGTGCAAAAAGAGCAAAAACGAATATTGGTTAATGCGGAGGATGTAAAAGGTCTACGTATTTTGGCGGTAGATGATAATGCCAGTGCTCGTGAGATTTTACAGAACATCCTGATCTCTCTCAATTTCAAGGTGACTGCTGTTAGCAGTGGTGCGGAAGCGATTGGCGAATTGAAGAGGGCGCAAATAGAACATCAGCCTTACGGTTTGGTGTTAATGGATTGGATGATGCCAAGCATGGATGGTGTTGAAACTATAAAGCGTATTCGGGCTAATAATAATTTCCTAGAAACACCTTTTTTCATTATGGTTACGGCCTATAGCCGTGACGAATTGTTTCAACAAGCTAAAGATGTGAAGATCGATGGCGTATTGGTCAAACCTGTGAGTTCGTCCACGTTGCTCAATAGTATTCTGAATGCCCTTGGCAAAGAGGTTGTGCAACACACGCGAAAACACGAGAAACACATCAACTACCAAGATGCCGCACAACGCATCAAAGGTGCTTATCTATTATTGGTGGAAGATAACGCAGTCAATCAGGAATTAGCGCTCGAAATTCTGCAAGATGCTGGCCTGCGCGTGGATATTGCCAATAATGGCCTTGAAGCTATAGAAAAACTTACACATACAGCTTATGACGGTGTACTAATGGATTGTCAGATGCCGGTAATGGATGGTTTCGAGGCAACACGCGTGATTCGCCAAGATGCACGTTTTGCTGAATTGCCAATTCTGGCTATGACAGCCAATGCTATGGCCGGTGATAAAGAACGATGCGTTGAATGTGGCATGAATGACCATATTGCCAAGCCGATTGACATTGCACAGTTGTTTCTCACCCTGGCGCAATGGATTAAACCAAAACAGGCTAAGGTCGCCGCAAACGCTATTCCTAAACAGGTTTGTTCAGAAAATGTCGTGCCTGTTATTTCTGGCTTAGATATTCAAAACGCATTGGTGCGAATGGGTGGTAGCGTCAAACTACTGCGGAAATTGATTTATCGTTTTGTAGAAACCCAAGCTGATGTGATGGTTCGTATCGAAAAAGCATTAGCAAGCAATAACGTCGAAACTGTCCTGCGCGAAGCACATACCGTTAAAGGCTTGGCTGGCAATATCGGCGCTTTATCCATGGCTGAATGTGCTGAACAGGTTGAAAGTGTCTTGAAAAGTGGTACAACTGAAAATCTGGCTGCTCCACTGGCGGCGATGGGAAAGGAACTCGGCGAATTGATTGGGCGCATTTCGATGGCGATGGGCGCATCTGAAGAGGCAAAGACTCCATTAAACAATTGGCCAGTTATTGATAAGGACATGCTAATGGGAGAATTGCGTCATCTCGTCGATTTGCTAGATGACCTTGATCCAAATGCCTCTACGGTGGCAGAAAAATTGATTTCCCCGTTGACAGCATTGGGCCAAGGTAAATTAGCGAAAAACATGCTGAAGCAGGTGAACGAGTTCGATTTTGATGCCGCTAATGAATACCTGAAAGAAATTATACACTCTTTGCATACCGCTGAGCGTCAAGACCCGGATGATTGTATACATCTTATCTAAACGGTTTCGGCTTCTTTTTCTGTCAGTTTTTAAGAGCATCCACAGAAGAGATGTATCTATGTTGACACCGTGATGGGATACCCGTACATTGCGCCCGCCTTGGGTGTCCCGACGTTAGGTGATAACAGCCTAATCCCCGCATTTTTAGTGCGGCGGGATGAAACGGGAAGTCCGGTGAGCCCTTTTTGAGCGATGCCGGCGCTGCCCCCGCAACAGTAAGCGATGAATAGACACACCCTACAAGCCACTGCGCAACGCGCGGGAAGGCAGTGTGTCCGATCCTAATTTTTTTGGGTCCGTCGTGAGCCTGGAGACCGGCCCAAAGGCATCACTTGCGGTACCGCGGAGGGCGGTCCGAGTGGGAGACCCTCGGGTTACTGTCCCGTTTTGCCCCCTCCCTCTCTTTCTCCCTCATGCCCTACCGTTTTCTTCAATTTCCGATCCGCGCGGGCGTGCGCGGAGCGAGAGAGATAAACCATGTTTCGTATTGTCCCTGTAGCCGTTCGGTTACTTTTTCCTTTTGTCTTGGCGTTGTCTCCTGCCATTCCGGCAATTGCCGTTGAAACGTCGGAGAGCCTCCCTGTGGTTTTGGTCACCGCCACCCGCACCGCTCGCACGGTTGATCAGACCCTTGCCCCGGTCACCGTCTTGGAGCGGGAGGACATTGTCAATATTGATGTCCTCACTGTACCGGAATTACTGAGTGGCGTGCCAGGAGTGGACTTCAGACTCCAAGGTGGACCCGGAAAAGTGGCTGATATGAGCCTGCGAGGCACCAATTCTGGCCATGTCCTGTTGCTGGTAGATGGTATTCCCTTGAGTTCCGCTACCGTTGGCACCCCCGCTTGGGAGTATCTACCACTTGCCCAGGCTGAACGCATCGAGGTAGTCCGTGGACCTCGCTCCAGCCTTTACGGCTCCTCGGCCATTGGTGGCATCGTTCAGATGTTTACGCCACAAGGGAAAGGGCCGGCTCACGCGGAAGTTTCCGTCATGGGAGGGTCGCTTGATACCTACGACGTCCGCGCCAGCGTGGCAGGCGCGACGGATGACACTCACTACTACCTGGGAGGTGGACACCTCTATACGGCGGGGATCAACGCCACCCGACCCGCTTCTAGCAACTTCTGGTTGGATGAACCAGACCCTGATGGCTATCGCAACTCGTCCCTCGCATTTCGCCTTGGCCACCGTTTCGGTAATGCCGAGATTAACGTCCACCTGGTACACGCTGAGGGCCACAACGAATTCGATGGGGCACCCTACGCCAATGCCGAGGATTTCCTCCAGGAAGTTGCTGGAGTAGACCTTTCTCTCTCCCCCCTCGCCGCCTGGCAGACGCGACTTACCGTGGGTGAGTCGCGAGACGATCGTGATGATTTTGCCAATGGGGTTTTTTCCTCTTGCTTTCACACCAGCCGTGTTTACACTGCTTGGCAGAACGATTTGACACTTGCTGCTGATCACCTATTGACCGTAGGAGTAGACCACCAAAATGAGCATGTCAGCTCCGATACTGCTTTCACCGTTACCTCCCGTGCTAATAGTGGCGTTTTCCTTCAACATCAGGCTACCTTCGGCCGCCACGACCTGATAGCCGGTATACGTTACGATGACAACGAGGCCTTCGGTGGACATACCACTGGCAACCTTGCCTACGGGCTGCATCTAACCACTCGTCTTCAATTCACTGCCGCCTGGGGTAGTGCCTTCAAAGCTCCTACTTTCAATGATCTCTACTACCCATTATTCTGGGGTTACCACGGCAATCCGGACCTTCGCCCTGAAACAGCTCACACCTCCGAGGTCGGTCTTGTGGGAACACCGGTATGGGGAAAGTGGGAGGTACGAGCTTTCCGCACCGATATCAACGGCCTCATTACCACCGATGCTACCTATACCACTTCGATCAACCTACCGCGTGCCCGCATTGACGGCTTAGAGGCTGGTGGTACGACTCGCATCGCCAGTTGGGACTTGTCAGCGGCCCTCAGCGTCTTGGACCCTCGGGACCGCGACACTGACCAAACCCTGCCGCGGCGCGCCCGTCATACCGCTCAATTCGGTATTGCTCGCCAATTCGGAGCGCTACACTCAACATTGACCGTACTAAATCAGGGGGGTCGTTACGACGACAAAGCCAACACAATCCACCTTCCTGGCTACGCACTAGTGAACCTACATCTTGGCTACGCCTTGGATCGAAGCTGGACGTTAGAGGGACGGGTAGGCAACCTACTCAATAAGGGCTACGAAACCATTTCCGGCTACAACTCTCCTGGTCGCACGATGCTTATAGGGATACGCTACGTACCATACCAGCGTGCAGAATCGGATTGAACCAGGGCCCAAGTATCCTTTATGACTGATGCGCTTCATACCTCAGCGCACTCTACGAAAGCGCACCCCACGAATTTCGGACTTGAGTCTGCCAATTCCTGGCGGCATGACGGATAGGTAGCAAGCCAACGGAACGTTGAGCGATGTCTGCCTATTCCACCTCAATGGTATACATTAAATCTGCACCCATGTCCGCATTAGTGCCACTTTCAGTCTCTAGGGTCCAATGTTTTCCTAGCTTATAACGCAGGCGTAGCGTAGACGATCGATTGAAGAGACCAAGGCCATAGCTTACATAAAGACGAGGCGAGAGGTATTTTCCGAGCACCAAGGAAGTGTCCTTACGTTCTTTATTCTTAACGTTCTGAACACTATTTTGGCTAGTCAGACCGCCTGAATTTATCGAACTGTTCGGATTGAGCGAACTATTCTGATTGCCTTGGCGGATATCCACTGATTCTAGGCCAAAAGTGGTACGAATGCGTTCCTCAATCAAATCCCCACCGCCTAGACCCGCGCTGCTAGCGGCCTGGAGCAATAGGCTGGCATCGGGTCGAGAACTCCCATTCATGGGCTGACCCGTGAGCAGGTAGGCCAGGATCTGTGCCTGCTCTACCATGGGTTCGGAGAATAGGGACAATTGGGGTGCCTGTAAGGTACCACGGAGATTTATGCCGGCGACAATATCATCTACGGCGCGCACAGCCTGTACGTCTAGGCCAGGATTGTCCAAAGGGCTGGCGGCGAAGAATAAGCGTCCTCGGCGAAGCGTAAGATCCTGACCATGCGCCTTATAGGTGCCGTCTATGGTGTGTAGCTCACCGGAGGCAGTAGGGGGTTGACCCGGGATTTGCTGCACCGTCACCTGACCTTCAAGTCGGGTGGTAAGCCCCATCGCTTTGAGCTTGACCTGTTTACCCAATTCCACGCTTACTTGGGCTGAGATCGCCGGCCCTTCCTCCCTATCCTTCCCTTCTTTCTCTCGTCCCACCACCACGACATCGGAGGACGCAGTTTGGACACCGGCAGACAGAGTTTTGGGAGCGATGAGGGCAGACGGAATAAGGATCTTCCCATCTATCGTTATTTTCCTTTGATTGGTGGCCACAGTAAAATCAGGGGAAACGGCTACTCGAACCTCCGGCAGATCGATGACTCGAAAATCATTTCCTTGGATACGGATATGGGCTGGAAAACCCGTAGCCGATTGCGGTGATATGGTACCGCGTACAGTCAAAGTACCGTCGCCAGAATGGGCTCGCCCCTCTACCTCCAGGGGATTATCGTCGCGACCACGCAGGGTTAGGGCCAGATCCTTCAGATGCAACCCAGCCTCCGGTACCTTTA
>Ga0268283_1001766_pt1 | contig 10130 bp, 9 predicted proteins | sample saktaG_13_FD_190140 | JGI IMG/M metagenome (GOLD analysis project Ga0268283, IMG submission 190140) | Saline water microbial communities from Sakinaw Lake, British Columbia, Canada - sak_2013_06_06_36m | ecosystem: Environmental > Aquatic > Non-marine Saline and Alkaline > Saline ... | reverse complement strand
GAAGCCAACATGGCCTGCGTTGACATGACGGGCAGTCAACGGCAGAGTCTTCTGGCCGTTTCCCTGAACACTTACACCAGGGAACTGCTGCTTATCACCCGACTGATCATCAGGCATCCCATCAAGGCGTTTTCCTTCATGTCGTCACCGGTGCCTCCGGCACATCTCGACCTGCCGGAGATGAACTGGGTCGTTTATTCCAAGTATGCTGCCAAATTCGGCATCCGTTCCGTGGATGACGTTCCTGAGTGGAAGTCGTTTTTCAAAAGAGCACAACTGGAGGGAATCATCGTCTGCCTGCTGGATCTGCCCAGGTCAAGTGAGGCACAGGCATATCTGCCCAGGGGATTTCAGGAAAGGCTTGAGCAATTACTGGATGTGTATGACAGAGATCTGGGAGTCAGGTACATTCCATTTCCCCGCGCGCTGAATCAGAGATCCTGTTATGAAGATGCTGCCCATCTTAACCAGGAAGGATCACGGATATATTCCCAATGGTTCGCTGAGTTGCTGAACCGACAACACCTCGGGTTGTCACGCTGATGGAATTTGTTTCGCTGGACTATCTTGCCTGGCTTATTCTTTTTCAGATACTGGTCTGGACCGTTGGCAACAGGATGCTCCCCTGGTGTCTGTGCGGAATCGGATTCTCTTTTGTCATGATTAATGCTCCGCTCTCGGGAGCCATTCTGTTGGCCCAGGCCCTGATCAGTTATTGGTTTACGGAATCCGGACGGGCTGGGCACGGACGTTACGCACTGCTTCTCATCGTTGGTATTTCCTCAGTATTCCTGGCATTCAAATACAGAACATCAACCAGCGGCATTGCCCTGCCGCTAGGCATTTCCTATTATACGTTCCGTCTGATTCATTATATCCAGGAGCGTTTCCGGAATAACATCCGGAAACACACGCTGATTGAATCTCTTGCCTACTTATCGTTTCTGCCGACCCTGCTCATCGGACCCATCAACCGTTTCCCGGAATTCCTGACCGATGTCAGACGGAGGACCTGGAATACGGCTCGCTTTTCAAGGGGGCTGGAACGGGTGTTTTACGGATATGCCCAGTTGATCATCCTGGGGAATTTCGTGGTGAATCATGTGGTCCGAGACTGGTTGATCAACCCGGCCCGCCCGGATGGCTTCATGGCCCTGGTTTTTCGGTCCATGCACATGTGGCTGGATCTCTATGTCCGATTCAGTGCCTATAGCAGCATAGCCATAGGTGTTTCCCTGATGGCGGGATTCCATGTTCAGGAAAATTTCAATTATCCGTTTCTGGCCACCAACATCAAGTCTTTCTGGCAGCGCTGGCACATGTCATTGACCCAGTGGTGCCGGGATTATATTTTTGTTCCGGTGTCTTCCGTAACCCGTAGGCCCTATCTTGCCATCGGGTTGACCATGGTTGTCATCGGGGTGTGGCATGAACTCAGTCTGCGATATATCCTGTGGGGGCTTTACCATACCGCCGGCATCATTATTCATGGAAAATGGTCAGCGATCAAAATCAGGAGGGGTCCGGATATGGGCGGCTGGGCGGACCGGGTGACCTGCATGGTCAGCGATGGCGTCAGTATTGGAGTTACCCTCGTATTCGTTGTCCTCAGCTTTCCGATCACTCATGTATTGAATGATATGCTGAAAAGGTTGTTTCAATGACGTATTCTTTTTTTCTGAGGTTTTTCAGTCCAAGGGCCGCTGCATGGATGACGGCGGTGTGGCTGTCCGGGCTGTTCATGGTCATGGTGATGCTCGCATCCTTTGACGAACCTGTGTTTATTTATTTGGACTTTTGATCTCGACTCATGACAGGATCGCGTATGTCCAGACTTTCCGAAGATCAACTTCCATCGTTTCTGAAAAGCCGCAGGGGCTGGGGAGATTTTCTCGAGTTGAAACGCTCCGAATTCCCCCATCTGCACCAGATCGAACCGACCAATGCCTGTCCGTACCACTGCGTGATGTGTCCCAGGGGCAGCCGCATGACCCGAAACATCGGGTATATGACCATGCATGTTTTTCGCCAGGTGATGGATGAGGTGTCGACCTATCCCGATCCGGTGAAAAGCAGGGAGATCGAACTATTCCATTTCGGGGAATCGCTCCTGCATCCGGATATTGTCAGGATGAACGCCTACGCTGCAGCAAAAGGACTGAACACCGTTCTGTCCGTCAATGCCCTGGAACTCAGGCCTGACCTGGCAGCCGGCCTGGCCGATGGCGGTGCGGGAACCATCATTGTCTCACTGGATGGAGATACACAGGAGCGTTTCGAAAAGATCCGGGGCCGCCGGATCGATTACGAACAGGCTGTCCGGAACATTCTCAGCCTTTCCGACCATATCAGGGCAACCGGGGCAGCCACACGGCTGGAGGTCAGGATGATTATGCTCCGGCAGAATTCGGACCGCGTTGAGGGTTTCAAGACATTCTGGCGGGACAAGGGGGTAGATGCACGGGTTCGGGATTTCTTCCCGTGGGGAGAACCCGATATGGCCAGTTTAGGGGACTATGAGAAAAATTATCCGCCGTTCATGCCTTGTCCGTTTGCCTGGCAGTACCTGGTTGTTCAATGGAACGGTGACGTGGTTGCCTGCTGCCGGGACTATAATGGCCAAACCGTCATGGGTAACGTCATGGAAACGGAACTGAAGGAGATCTGGAATGGGCAGGCTTATGCCCGGTTCAGGGAGGATATGGTTCAGGGGACCTATCACAATTCCATTTGCTTTCCGTGCATGGGTCTTTACTATACCGAACAGTGACCGGGTTTGAGCGCCATGTGGTGCCGGTTTTTCTTGGTGTAAACAATGTCAATACTCATTCCATGTCAGACTGAAGAAGGAAACCCGCGGTGGCGACAATGAAATTTGCGCATCCGCGGGCATCCCTTTTCGGTTTTTGTGTGGCAATTGTAACCTACATGATCCTTTCCGTCATAAAGGCGGCAGATACGGAACAAGTTATCCGATTTTCAGAACCATCGCGGCCCCGGTATCCCCTGCGGCGCAACCGCCCCAGAGCAGATACCCGCCGCCGGCCATGACGACTTCCTCGATACCTTCGATGATGCACCGCCCGGCTGTCGGGGCCTGGGGGTGACCATAAATCAGGGAGCTTCCATAATTATTGAAACTCATGACATCGATTCCCATCTGATTGGCCATATGGATGTCATTGGCGGCAAACGGGTTATGGGTTTTGATGGCTTTGACGTCCTTGATGCCGATGCCGGCTTTTTCAAGGGCCATTTTGACAGCCGGGGTAACAGCCATTGCCATAAACCCTTTTTTAGCCCTGGAGAATCCGTAAGAAACCACCTGAATTTCAACGCCGGCTTCCGCACTCAATTCTCTGGCTTTTTCGCGGCTGGTCACGGTTACGGCGCAGTGACCGTCCGCGGGATGGGTTTGCGCGCCAAAAGTATGACTTCCATCCGGCAGGACGGGCCTTAATGCCACAAGCCCTTCTTTTGTTGTGGGAGTGATGCCTTCATCATCTTCAACCAGAATGGTTTTTTTCCGGGAAACCTTGACCTCGACCGGAAACATGTAGCGCTTTTTAAAAGCCTTGTCATTTGCCGATGCGTCCATGTACTGTTCATAACGTCTCAGAGCCACGGCATCACACTGCTCGCGGGTGATTCCGACTTCCTTGGCCACATTTTCCGCAGTCTGGATCATGGCGCCCTTTGCCCAGGGATCTTTGCCGAAATTGTCCATCATCCAGTTTTCGGAAATGACTTCGCCGCCGGGACCATTGGGGTTCGGCCAGATGGTATGGGGGCCGTTGGAACACCGGTCCGTCATCAGGCAGTAGACGTTTTGATACAGCCCGGTTTCAATACCGGAAGCCGCCTGAAAAATACAGGTGGTGGAAGTGGTGCAGGCCTGGCTGATCAACATTCCCGGCGTGCTGACGGCGCCGATCAGGGCTGCGGCCCAGGGGCTGCCATAAAACCACTGGGGTTGCCCGATGGTAATTCCCAGAAACAAGTAATCAAACATCGTGGGATCCCATTTTTTTTCAGCCAGCCATCGTTTGGAAGTATCCGCCGCAAGAACAATGGAATGTTCATTGGCCATGCTCCCCTGCCATCTGGCAAACGGAGAGCTGTAATAGCCCTTGTACGGGATATACGCTTTGCTTAACATGGATTTTCTGCCTCCTTCTGTAAGTTATGTGTAGTCTTGTCGTTAAGTCTTTCTGTTCTGTTTAAATAATTTTATGCAGAGTAACGTTCCCTGAGAACCCGGTGAAGTATTTTCCCCGTGCCGGTTCGGGGCATGTCTTCCGGTATGATGAAAACGATTTTTTTGGGACGTTTATAGCCGGCCATTTTGTCCTTGCACCAGGCCATGATCGCCTTTTCATCAACCGGGTTTCGGGGAACCACCACGGCCATGACCAGCTCTCCCCATTTTTCATCCGGCACGCTGATGACCGCCACATCAAACACATCCGGGTGGTTGCCGATCACTTCCTCGACCTCGCTGGGATAGACGTGCTCGCCGCCGGTAATGATCATGTTGTCTTTGCGGTCCACGATCTCATAAAAGCCGTCTTCATCCCGCCTGGCCATGTCGCCCGCGCTGAACCATCCGTTATTAAAGGCGCTGGCGGTTTTTTCCGGAAGTTTGTAATACCGGTCAAAAAGCATGGGGCCTTTCGAGTAAAGTTCTCCGACTTGTCCCTGCGCCACTTCATGCCCGTTTTCATCCAGAATCCGGATAAAATCCGTTCCCAGAGACTCGTATCCGATGGAGCCCAGCTTCCGGAGCTGGTCTTCGGGCTTCAGCACCGTTACGATGCCGGCTTCGGTGGAACCGTAGCCCTCGTACAGCGCAACTCCGGGGAAAAACTCCATGATGGCTTTTTTGACGCTTTTTCGGACCGGCGCCGAAGAGCACAGCAGTTTTTTGATGGAGCTGACATCACAGGTTCCGGCAGATTCGCAGACGCTAAGGATCAGATTGTAATGCGTGGGAATCAGGGAGATAAAGGATATTTTTTCCCTTTCAATGATTTGCAGGATTTCTTCGCCCCGAAACGATCTGGCCGGGTGGATATAGACCGATCCGCCGATATAGAGAAACGTAAAGGTAAAATATGTGGAATTGATATGGCAAAGCGGCATGACATTCATACAGATATCATGATGACTGAACCCGAAATCAATGGCGTTGATCAGGTAAAACGCTATGTGGGATTCGTGGGAGCGAATCACCCCCTTGGGCTTGCCGGTCGTTCCGGAAGTATAGATCAGTATCCATGTGTCTTCGGGGTTGACAACGGCATCCGGTTCATGGCTGGGGGAAGATGCCATCACCTCATCGTATGGTCTGAAACCGGAAACCGCTTTTCCGACAACCATATAGTTTTCAGCCGGAATCTGCCGGAGATCGGCTTTGATCTCCTGAATGATCGGCGCAAATTCGTCATCCACAATCAGGGCCTTGGCATCGGAGTTGTCGACGATATAGGCCACATCCTTTCCAAGGAGCCGGAAATTGATGGGTACCATCACAATGCCGGTTTTGGCCGTTGCCAGGAAAACTTCGACAATCTCGATGCTGTTCTCCATAAAGACAGCCACCTTGTCGCCCTTGTTCAGGCCAAGGGACAAAAGGCCATTGGCCAACCGGTTGACCCGCTGGTTCAGTTCCGGATAGGTAAAGCTTCTGCTGCTGTCTTTCAGCGCAACGGTGTTGGGAAACTTTCCGGCATTTATTTTAAGATTCTGTCCAAGATTCATCCAGCAGGCCATTACTCCCTCCCTTATCAAATCGGTTTGTGTAATACTATTCAGAATTCAGCAGGATTCTAAAACAGATCGGGCCTGTCATCCGTCATCTGCCTTCTGACTTCTGACTTACAGATACGACCTTGCGCCGACATACCGCTGATTGTAGTACCGGGCGGAAAGAGAATCCGTGCGGATCTTTTTCCCCCTTCCCGGCGCATGAATAAACTGGTTATTGCCGGCATAAACGCCCACATGGGTAACTGTTCCCCATTTATTGCTCGAGAAAAAAACAAGATCCCCTTTCAGCAGATTGTCGCGGTGAACCGGATACCCTGTTTCAAATTGGCGTTTAGAGTTTCGGGGAAGGTTCAGACCGTTCAGTTGATAAACCGTCATGGTAAGCCCGCTGCAGTCAAATCCCGTATCGGCCGAGCTCCCTCCCCACAGATACGGCGTGTCAATGAACCGCATCGTGGTTTTCACCAGTTCATCCCGCAGATAAGCGTCTCCCAGGCGGGATTGCCGGTCCACGGCATATTCGCTGGGGCTGACAATATAAAACACTTCTATGATGCCGGATGCCTTTAATCGTTCAGCCTCTTTCCGGGCCTCCTCTTTGGCGGCAAAGTCCCCAAACCGCACCTTGAACAGGCCATCCTCGGCCCTGAAATAGGTGGCATCCAGCCCCTTCCCGGAAAGCATGTCGGAGAGCTTGGCCGCGTTTTCCGCAACGGCAAACGCACCGACCTGGATGGTATAGCCCATTCGCTGCAACCGTTTTTCAGGCGGCAGCGAAGCCGGAGTGGGCCGCATCGGCGCATACCCGCCGCCGCATCCGGAAAGAAAGACCGCCAGCACAACCGCAACCCCGGACCGGTACCAATATAATGCGAATACCCTGTCCCGAAGTTTTATGTGGTCACGCATGCTTAATCCCAGAATGCCTTCCGTCTTCTGCCTTCAGCCTTCAGCCTTTTGCCTGCAACCCGCAGCCTTTTACCTGAGTCGTTACGGTTGACTTTTAATTGCCGCTCTCGTAATGATCAATGAAACATTTCAGATCGGCAAATCATCCCATGCGCAGCGACATCTATAAAGTTCAATTGGAAAATATTTTTGAAGGTCCGATGGATCTTCTCGTCTATCTGATTCGAAAAAATGAAGTCAATATCTACGACATCCCGATTTCGCTGATAACCGATCGTTATCTGGATTATATCGAATGGATGAAATCCATGAATGTCGATATTGCCGGAGATTTTCTGGTCATGGCCGCAACCCTTATCCAGATTAAATCCCGGATGCTGCTTCCGGTTCATGACGAGTCCGATGAAGAAGACCCCCGCCAGGAAATCGCAAGACCCCTTCTGGAATACCTTCAAATGAAATCAGCAGCCCTGCAACTAAACGACAGAGAACTGCTGGGGGAACATACATTTATCAGGCCCCCGCCGGAAACCTCCGATCCGGGGAATCTTCCGGATCGCGAAATCCGGGTGGATCTGTTTGACCTGATTCAGGCTTTTCAGCGAATCATCGACAACCTGTCCCCGGATCTTACCCTGGATGTGGTCGCCGACAAGCTATCCATTCAGGATCGCATGACAGAGCTCATCCAGATGCTGAAAATCAGGGGTTCCCTGACTTTTCAGGAACTGGTCTTAAGCCCAGCCGGAAAGGCCGAGATCATCATTACCTTTCTGGCCATACTGGAAATGGTTAAACGCAATGTTGCCGGCGTCATCCAGCACGCCAATACCGGCAACATCACCTTGTATCTGAATAAAGAAAGCACCCATGCCGGAATTGAAGTTTATCATTGAAAGTTTTCTCTTTGTTTCGGAAGAGCCGTTGACCCTTGAGAAAATGAAGTCGGCACTTCCATCAACCGACGTCAAGGTCATTAAAGAGGCCCTTCAGACACTTATGGATGAATACGAGCATCGAGAAGGCGGCATCTGCCTGGTCGAGGTCGCCGGCGGATACCAGCTTCGAACCCGTCCGGAATATGCCGAATGGGTCCGGAAAATCATCCAGCCCTCTGCGCAGCGCCTGAGTCCGGCCGCCCTGGAAACCCTGGCAATCATTGCCTACAAGCAGCCGATCATGCGAAGCGATATCGAACACATTCGCGGGGTCGACGCCGGCGGCATTCTCCGCATGCTTCTGGACAGAAAACTGATCAAGATCCAGGGAAGAAAAGAAATTCCCGGACGGCCCCTGATTTATGCCACCACGCGGCATTTCCTGGAAATATTCGGTCTGAGAGATATCAAAGATCTTCCGGCGCCCAAAGAAATTGCGGATCTGGGCAAACCGGCCGGTGACGCCCCTGAAATGACGTTCCCCGATAATTTTATACCCGCTCCCGATGAAAACTCTTGACTTCAGGGGCACAATGTCGTTATTTAAGGGCCAACATCGGGGCGGTTAACTCAGCGGGAGAGTGCTACCTTCACACGGTAGAAGTCGAAGGTTCAAATCCTTTACCGCCCACCAAATATAACAACGGGTTACAGGCAAATTGCTTGTAACCCGTTTTGATTTTTTGGGGACATTCTATATCCCCAAGCCTCTTTTGCCCACAGAAAATCCCTTCGGTTACCATCTTTCGCTTACAAGCCTTTTATTCATTACAAGGCTACATTGTAGCTGTCAAGGTATTTATGCATCAAAAAAGGACAAAGCGAAAGCAGATGAAGCGTCACACGGTGCATAGGTGAATCGAGATGCAGAAAATCGCAGGAATTACTTCTGAGGCGCAAGAGTGGGTTGTTAACGGTAGCTGAAGAGGCTCATGCCTCTTCAGCCATCATCCTAAAAGTCTATTTATTGGAATATTCCGCAGCCGATGTATGTATCCGTTCCCTCGACCCTCTGAATCCATGATTTTTTACTCTGAACCTTCTTGGTTGCAGGATTGGTCCACATGTATTCATTCCAGCCGCTTCCTTTTGACTTGGCCAGATCTAGCTGTTCCTTAATAAAATATTTACCTGTAGGATCCTTCATTTCAAGGAAACTCTGTCCCACGAGTTTCGGGTTTCCTCCGTGGGCCAATATTATTCCGTTAAAATCGATGGCAAAGAGATACAGATCACCCTTTACAAACTCGCCATTGGGGTTATTGAACTCGGCTATTGCTTTGTCTTTCCCATTGGCTTTCATATAGGCGGCTCCTTTTTCCGCCAAAGCCTTGGCCTCTTCAATGGTCGATGCCTGCGCCACGAGCGTCACTCCAAAAACCATACATGTGACCAACAAAATTCCCATCAGTAACTTCTTCATTTTGAACCTCCATTTGTTTGGTGTTAACGCCCCCGTTATTGGGGTAAATCCATATCCTGTCTTTTCGGTGTCATTCGCCTATCGATTGTTATTTCCAGGCGGCTATCATGTGCCGGTTAAAACCGGTCATCGGCTCCTGTCTTCTCCGGAAGAGCGGTGAGGAACTTGCCTTTTTTCACCGGGCCCTTACGGCGGGAAGAATTCTTAACACCGGTATAGTTTGTCCTGAACATGGCCATGGTGGCAGCCAACTCCTCGGAGCTAGCGGCATTTTGCTGCGTTACCGAACTCATCTCCACCACCGCCTTGTTGACTTCCGAGATACCCTGAGACTGCTCCTGTGAAGCCGCCGCTATCTCTCCTACCAACACAACCACCTTTCCCGATGTCTCAGCCACTTGTTTAAAGGAACTGCTGGTCACCTCCACCAATCGTTCTCCCGCCTTCACCTTGCTGACAATATCCCCCATCAGTCCCGAGGTGTTCCTGGCTGCCTCCGCCGCTCTCATGGCCAGGTTTCTTACTTCATCCGCCACCACGGCAAACCCGGCCCCGGCTTCTCCGGCCCTGGCCGCTTCAACGGCTGCATTCAGGGCCAACAGGTTTGTCTGAAAAGCGATCTCATCGATCGTCTTGACGATCTTCTGGGTCTGCTCACTCGCCTGGCCGATCTCGGACATCGATTGCGTCAGCTCATCCATCGACCCGTTCGCACTTTCCGTCATCTGCTTGGCCTTCACCATCAGTTCATTTGCCCGGGCGGTGTTTTCGGCATTCTTTCCGATCATGGCCGACATCTCCTCCATTGAAGATGATGTCTCCTCCAAGGCCGCAGCCTGCTCCGAAGCGGCCTCGGACAGCATCTGGGAAGTGGCTACCGACTGTCCTACAGCCTCTCCCATCTTCTCTACCATCAGATTGACCGAGTGGGCCAGCTCTCCAATCTCATCACGGGATGTGACGGCGATCTCCTGGGTTAAATCCCCTTCCGCGATCTTTCCAATCACGGCCACCGTTTCATGCAAAGGCGTGACGATCATTCGGCCCATCAAGATGTTCAACAATAAAGAAATGACGATGGCAATAATCGA
>Ga0268283_1001765_pt1 | contig 10131 bp, 9 predicted proteins | sample saktaG_13_FD_190140 | JGI IMG/M metagenome (GOLD analysis project Ga0268283, IMG submission 190140) | Saline water microbial communities from Sakinaw Lake, British Columbia, Canada - sak_2013_06_06_36m | ecosystem: Environmental > Aquatic > Non-marine Saline and Alkaline > Saline ... | reverse complement strand
TACGAGTAGGAACCTCAGCACCCTTTGCAGGGCGCGGCCGTTTGGGGAATGTAGCAGCAGCTTTACGACGCTGTGCCAGCAGGCGATCCAGTGCGTTGCCCACCCGAAGTTGAGTAATGTCTCCTCGTCCCAGGGCGGCCATCAGGTCTTCTGGGCGGGCATAGTGAAGCCTTCTCACCAATGCCTCTACATCAGCCTTGTGCAGGCTCAAACGCGCCAGCTCATGGTCGAGCAGGACACGTCCCTGATCTAGGTCATCCTCATGGTGCTCTTGTTTGAACCAGTGACGCACCTTCTCCCTGGCACGATTGGTATGTAGGTAACCGGTGGTGGGATTTAACCAATCACGGCTCGGTTCTCCCTTCTTGGCAGTCAGGATCTCGACCTGTTCACCATTTCGGAGGTGGTAAGAGAGGGGCACAATGTGCCCGTTCACCTTGGCCCCACGGCAGCGGTGACCGACTTCGGTGTGAACGTGATAGGCAAAATCGAGTGGAGTGGCCCCACGTGGCAGGTCGATTACCTGGCCCTTTGGGGTGAAGACATGGATCTCCTCGTGTTGAAGCGTCTGGCGGAATCTTTCCATGAATTCGCCGGGGTCAGCCGTTTCATCCAATGCCAGAAACTGTCTCAACCACTGGAGACGATGATCATAATCAGCATCACCCCGACCACCTTCTTTGTAACGCCAATGGGCAGCCACTCCTAATTCGGCATGGCGATGCATATCGTGGGAGCGAATTTGAACTTCCAGAACCTTGTTTTCTGGACCCACCACAGCGGTGTGCAGAGATTGGTAGAAATTGTTTTTGGGCTTGGCGATGTAATCGTCAAATTCGCCGGAGATGGGCGCCCACAGACCGTGGATCACCCCCAACGTGGTGTAACAATCGCTGAGGGTGTCGACCAAAATGCGTACTGCACGCACATCATAGATGTGATCAAAGTCAACATCCTTCTTTCGCATCTTGCGCCAAATACTGTAGATGTGTTTAGCGCGACCACTTACCTCTGCACGAATACCGATCCCACCAAGGTGCTCCCGAAGAGTTGCCATTACCTGTTGAAGATAACTTTCTCGATTTAGGCGTCGCTCATCTAAAAGGGTGGCAATACGCTGGTAGATCTCAGGTTCCAAGTAACGAAAAGACAGGTCTTCCAGTTCCCATTTGAGTCGACCCATTCCCAGGCGATTGGCCAGAGGCGCGTAGAGATCCATGGTCTCGGTAGCGATACGTTGCTGTTCCAAGATCGGAGATTTCTTGGCACTGCGCAGATCATGAGTCCGTTCAGCGAGTTTGATGAGCAATACGCGCATATCCTCATCAATGGATAACAATAATTTTCGCAACCCTTCATTGTTTTCGGGGCGACTCTGGCAGCTCCGCCGACTCATTACCGTATCAATTCGTTGGACACCTTCTACCAGGCGAACGACTCCAGGGCCAAATTCCGTGGCAAGGTCTACCTCTTTGACAACCACTTCCGGGACATCATGAAGCACCGCTGCAGCCAAAGTCTGAACATCTAAACGTAATCCCGAGAGAATGTGAGCAACCTCTAGGGTATGTTCTAGGTAGGATTCTCCACTCGGGCGATGTGCGGTGCCATAGAGTTGTTCTGCTCGAACGCAGGCCTGGCGCAATAGACCAAAATCAATCCCTGGCCGTTCTCGAACCAGGTTATCGAGCCATACGGCGCAGTCAGTGACGGGATTGGGGGAGGAGGTAACGGCAACCATCAACGGTTCCCCGCAAAAGAAAGCCCGCAGTTGCGCGGGCTATGGACTTCTTCAGATGTATTTTTGGTGCCGAGTGTCGGAATCGAACCGACGACCTACCGCTTACAAGGCGGTTGCTCTACCGACTGAGCCAACCCGGCTAGATACTGCCACTTCATAAATCCTCGGCGTGGAAATCCCTCGATCCCGGAGGTGTCGAGAGGTTTTCGACCTATGGTAACAGAGTGGTTCCTGCAAATTCACCTGCCAGTATGGCCATGACCGCTACAGCTACGGAAAATCCGGTATAGAGTGCCGAAAAGAAAAGCCCCTCTCTATGTGCCATCTGTACCGTGTCATTGGCGAAAGTTGAAAAGGTGGTAAAGCCGCCGAGAAACCCCGTTGTCATTAGGTCAAGCCATGCGGTGTCTGCTATTCCAGTGCCACCACGCGCCACTCGGCCAGTTACTGTACCGAAGGCAAAGGAGCCCAGTATGTTAACGAGCATCGTGCCGTGAAAGCTACCTTTTACCCAGTGAAGGGTACCTTGCGATACACCATAACGACTCAGTGCACCCAGCCCTCCTCCGATGACGACTGCCGCCACCGTCGGAGTGACGCCTGCAAGCATCGTAGCTACCGCAGTGGCCACCGCAACGCACGGGAAGAAACCGGTTTCCGTAGAAGGTATAACCATAGGAGCGACCTTTTCGGCGCTCGGAGTTAATGGTGTGGCAGAGTCCTGGGGGAAAGTTACACCTCCCCACAAACTCAACCAGATCATCAGTCCCCATTGCCAACCTGTGATCTTCAATTTGCACCCACCTTGAAGATACTGTTTTTGATTCTCCCTATAATGTCACCTTTACGGTTCCTTCACAATTCCGAACCCTGCTTTTCGAAAAACGCGCACTGCTGAACGCAGTCTTTTCCGCCTGCGCGGAAACCCTTCTCTCCTTTTGTAAGGAACAGGGATTTCTTCCTGCGATCACCGCTGTCCTTCACACCTTTGGTAGTGAAAGGAAACAGCGCAATTCCAGGGCTACGATGAAGAAAGTCTCCGTTTTGACGGGAAATTCTGAATGGATCCCTTGGTCGACTTTTCCCTAGAAAATGCTCCAGAAGCGTTACCAAGCACCCCTTATTGAGCATCTGAAAGACTACATCCGGAAGGATATCCAATCCGACAATCCAGATTCGGAACTCAAAGTCTTTTCCGAACCCTCCGTCATGAAATCATTTTTTGTTTAGATCAGAGCCAACCCTTGCGTTTAAAAAACATGTAAGGAGCAATTCCGGCCATAATCATAAGAACGATGGCCACGACATAGCCATATTGAAGATGAAGTTCAGGCATCCACTCATAATTCATTCCCCAGATGCTCGCCAATAGCGTAGGAGGCAGGAAGACTACCGCAGCGATGGAAAAAATCTTGATCACCCTGTTTTGTTCAATATTGATCATTCCCATCGCGGTATCCATCAAGAAGTTGATCTTGTTGAATAGAAACGAGGTGTGGGCAATGAGTGATTCGATGTCGCGCACCATCTGACGCACATGCTCACGCTGTTCTTCCGTCAGCGCACCACGTCGCCCCAGATAGGACAATACTCGCTGATTATCCATGAGAGTCAGGCGGACTTTCCCATTAATATCTTCCGAAATTGCGAGTTGGGCAAGAACTTGGGTCATCTCTGTTTCTGTTGGACGTAGCACCACGTGGGTTAATGTGTCGAGGGAGGCATAGGTATCTTCTAAGGAGTCCGCCATCACCTCCACTTTTGTGTCCAGAATTTCCAACATAATCCCAAGCGCATCAACGGCAAGGCCCGCTTGACGACGGGCGCGCATTCGGAAAGCGCGAAATGCGGGTAGATCTTCCGCACGACGGGTAAAGAGTCGCCCCTGGTGAAGGGTAAACGTGACAGGGATAGTGACCGGACCCGTCTCGCCGTTGTGGAGGAAAAAAGAAGTAATATGCATCCCACGGTCATCTTCGTAAAAACGCGCACTTTCTTCGATATCATCCACTTCGTCAGGATTTGGCAAACGCTGACCATAGATCTGAGCAACCCAGTCCCACTCTCGGTCGCTGGGTTCCCGCAGATCTATCCACAGGGCTTCGTTATTTAGATCTTCAATGGCACGTACCTTGTGGTGCTCGAGACGTCCCTCCTGTAATACGAAAGTGGTTAACACGGCACCCTATCTCCTCTTTTCTTTAGCAAGCATTAAGAGACCTGCTTCGATAGCCCAAAACAACTGTAATGGATTATCCAAGGTAATTATTAACCAAAATTGCCACCTACACGATAAGAAAACAGCAGAATTCTGGGTACAGCGATCCCAGAATCTATCGACGGACGCGCTATTGCGTTGTTACGTATTAACGGTTTCGTCCAATTGCCGCCACAAACATTTCCCTTCACTCGCTTTATCAATAACTACTAATCGTCCCCGGTGCGCATCTTCTTCCTGGGGCGTAGGGGTTGGCACCAAGAGCCGAGGCCGATTTTCTAAAACTCGGCGAGGAGTCGTAGTGTTGGAACCCACCTGTCCCGCGCATTCTCCTCCCAGCGATAGACTGACCTGCCCCCCGGTCATGGCCAAATAGACTTCAACCAAGATTTCAGCGTCGAGCAAGGCACCGTGAAGGCTGCGATGAGAGTTGTCTACTCTATAACGCTTACACAAGGCGTCCAGATTGTTTTTCTGACCCGGGTGTAGCGACCGCGCCAAGACGAGAGTATCTACAACTTGACAGAGGTCCTGAATCATTCCCCACTTTTTCCCCAGCAGATTTAATTCGTGGTTGAGGAAGCCTAGATCAAAGGGAGCATTGTGGATGATTAATTCTCCCCCCCGAATGAATCCGATAAAATCCTCGACAATGTCTTTAAAACGTGGCTTGTCTACCAATACTTCATCAATAATACCGTGGACCGCTGAGGCACCTGCATCGATCTTTCGATCCGGATTGAGATAAGTACTCCAACGCCGATCTGTTAGGCGACGATTAACCAGTTCGATACATCCGATCTCGATAATTCGATGGCCGGCTTTTGGGTCAAGGCCAGTGGTCTCAGTATCTAATACAATCTGACGCATATCAAACCTTTTCCGAATAACTCTCAAGAAAAACAAAAACCACCCAAAAGATATTTCTTTTAAATTAAAATAAATATCTTTTGAGTGTTCTGATTTTGATTTTCTTTATTTTGTTTTTAGCAATTCATCGATAGCGGTATTGGCAAGCTGATCGACCAATTCGTTACCACTATTTCCGGCGTGGCCACGTACCCAGCGCCAGTCGATTTGGTGGCGGAGACACACGGCATCCAGACGCTGCCATAAATCCACATTCTTCACAGGAGAGGAGTTCGTAGTACGCCAACCATTGCGCTTCCAGTTTTCCACCCACTGGGTGATACCTTTTTGCACATACTGGGAATCGGTATACAGGCATACCTTGGAGGGACGATGAAGGGCTTCCAGTGCCTGGATAGCTGCCATCAGTTCCATACGGTTATTAGTCGTGTGGCGTTCGGCCCCCGATAGACGCTTCTCGTGCTCCTGGTAACGCAGTACGGCGGCCCATGCCCCAGGTCCTGGATTTCCGCGACAGGCACCGTCACTGTAAATCTCAACTTCATTGGCCATGTTTGACCTCAGAGGCCGCAGGCTCGACCCAGCAAAGGTTAGGCACTAGAGGGTAGACTTCTGGCCAGCGCAGGCGGATAGGTGTCATAGCAAGAACCCGTTTCTGGGCTACCACTAGATAAAGACCGCTAATCGGGAGCCACCAGCGACCACCAGGTACCTCCAAAAAGGCCAGAGTGCGCATTAGTGCCTCGCGTTGTAACGGTGGACGAAAAAAAAAGTAGCGGGTATGAACCACTCGAAGGTCCAGCAACGAAAGCCAATCGTAAAGACGCGACAATCCTAAAAAACAACCACACCAAGGCGGCTCTCCACGCCGCTTCCGAAACATTCGCCACAACCCCCATAGTCCCCAGGGATTGAAGCCGATAATGACCAAATGGCCTTCGGGGGCCAGGACCCGATTGACTTCACGCAACACCCCGTGCGGGTCACACTCAAATTCCAGGGTATGGGGCAGCACGAGAACGTCGACACTCTCCGTATCGAACGGCAGGGCATCAGCCCGGGCATAGAGGTCCGGCCCTACGTCCGGGGCATTCACCCCAGCGTCTAACACAATCCGATGAGGAACCTGACTACAGGTCAGCAGGGCAGACTCCCCCGTACAACCGATCTGGACGATTCGATTCCCTGCCAGGGAAGGCAACAAAGCGTCTAACTGGCTACGCTCGGCCTGCAACACCAACCGACCTGGGATCTGGCGATACCACTCCCGTAAACGGGTGTACACGGTATCGGTGGGGGAGGGAGTCAGAAGGGTGGTCTTCATCAAAGTCTCAGAGAAACCCACAGCCTTAGCCGTGGGTGATTGACAGGGTCATAAGCGAACAGTCGCAAGGATACCGTCGCATCCGTGGCAACGACCAGTCTTTGGACAGAATTACCTGTAACAGAGATTGCTCCCTCTTGGGGAATATTGCACAATATTATGTAGTATTATTTCAACTTAGAAATACATCCAAAGGGTTGTGGAAACCAGTTTATGAAAAAAATAGTAGTAACCCTGTCCTCATTATTGGTCATCGGTCTTTCCGGCTGTTCGACCAACCCAACCCAACAAGATGGCCAGGATTCTCTGGCTCAGGGAGGGGATACAGACGGAGAAAATGCCCGGATCGATTGGCTGACGGCTTGGTGGAAGAAGTCTGTACCGGAACCGGTTCAGCGTGGGGTCAAAGGACTGGGATTCAGTCGCTGGTTTTCCCCTATCCCAAAGGTGGAAAATGACGAGGATGCCGATCAAAAAGAAAGCAGAGTCAGCCTGTGGGATACCCTGGGAGATAAAGTAACCCTAGCGGATCGCAACCATCCCCGGGTTCAGAAGGAGGCTAATTTCTACGCCCGTAATCCACGATTCTTGGACCATATGTCAGAGCACGCCGAACCCTACATCAATTTCGTGTTGGGAGAGGTACAGCGACGCAACATGCCTGTGGAAGTGGCCCTCCTACCTGCAATAGAAAGCGCCTATGAACCTCGAGCCACCTCGTCTCGCAATGCTGCGGGGCTATGGCAGCTCATTCCAGGAACGGCGCGGCGCTGGGGGTTAGATCTGAACAGACACTACGACGGTCGCCGGGATGTCTTCGCCTCCACCCACGCCGCTTTGGATTATCTCCAAAAACTCAGTGACGACTTCGGGGGGGATTGGCTCCTTGCCATGGCCGCCTACAACTGTGGTGAGCTCAATGTCACCCACGCCATTCGGAGGAATCTCGCCAGTGGTAGGCCCACCGACTTCTGGTCGCTGGAGCTCCCTGCGGAGACGCGGACCTTCGTGCCGCGCATCCTGGGGCTGGCTGCCTTAGTCGCCGAACCCCAGAGCTACGGGGTGCAACTCAAGACCCTGCGCGATATGCCCGTGATCCCGGTTAAAGTCGATTATCGGCTAGATTTGGCACGGCTGGCCATCATGGCGGATGTTCCATTGAAAGAAATGGAGCATCTCAACCCCGCTTATCACAATGGAAAGATAGATTTCGAAGGAGGCAGTTTACTGTTACCCGCACGTCAGGCACAGGCCTTTGAGGAACGCCTTGCAGCGATAAACCCACAGGAACTTTCACCTTTTCCCACAGTAAGCGACGCATCCCCCCCAGAAGCGGTTGAGGAAGTAGTGGAACGTGCGAAGGAAGCGCCTGTAATACGCTCATCACCGGAAAAAGTCCATGTGGTGCGCAGAGGTGATACCCTCGGAAGCTTGGCCAACATCGCAGGGGTTGAGATAAAAAACATCATTGCTTGGAACCACCTCAAACCACATGCCAGTCTGCAGCCCGGTCAACGACTCACTTTACGTATGGGGGAGACCAGGGTCACCCTGCCAAAGGGTCACCATGTTGCCGATAAACATACTGATAGGCATGGCCGGATGAAGGCGGCAGTACTGTCACACGATAAGCACCCCGACAAGTCGTCCTCTCAACGGCAGCATGCCGGGGCTAAGCAGCAAGATACGCATCACCATCATTCCGACTCCCGTCTTGCCAGTAATCAACACACTTCCCGAACGCATCGCAAACGCTCCTAAAATGGCAGACAATTCATTAGTCTTCGACGTTACCCTAGACACCTTCCCCACCTTGGTCATTGGCCAATCGGAAGGGGTTCCTGTAGTAGTGGATTTCTGGGCAGCTTGGTGCAGTCCCTGTAAAGTGCTGATGCCAATACTCGCCAAACTTGCCGGGGAATATCAAGGTAAATTCCTCCTGGCCAAAGTGAACACTGATCAAGAACGAGAGCTTGCCCAGCAGTATGGGGTGCGCAGTCTGCCCACGGTTAAGATCTTCCATCATGGCAAGGTGGTGGAAGAATTCATGGGTGCTCAGCCCGAAGGCGTGGTACGCAGTTATCTCGATCGGCATGTCGAACGGAAGTCCGATCAGTTGCGACAACAAGCAGCCACCGCACAACAACAGGGAGACCTGGACACTGCGCTGCTCTACCTACGCCACGCCGCAGAGCTAGAACCCGCAAATAATGCAGTGCAGCTCGATTTGGCTCGTCTGTTCATGGCGCGAGGTGAATTGGAGGAAGCAAGGTGTATCCTACGTGCCTTACCCGACACCCAGCCCGAACTGCGCTCACTGACTGATTTTCTCGACCTTGCTGAGGTTGCCCAGGGCGCGGATCGCCTAGCCCTAGAGGCCACCCTGGCGACAGACCCGACCGATGACGAGGTTCGTTATCGCCTGGCAGCACTACAGATGTTGGCAAAAGATTACTCTGAAGCCATGGACAATTTGCTGGAAGTTGTGCGTCGGGACCGTAAATTCCGCGATGATGGTGCCCGTAAAGCACTGCTAACCATTTTCGACCTCCTTGGTGCCGACAACGACTTGGCCATACGTTACCGAAAACGTTTGATCAATCTCTTGCACTAGGCGAAAACAAAGAACCGCAGTAGAATAATAGAGAAATTAACCACGAAGCATTAAAGTTAACAAGCTAAGGAATTAGTTCTTGGTATAAAAGAAGAATTCTTAAATATTGTTGATTTAATATTTTGTTATTGCCTTGGTTCTTTGCTGTTATTTTTGGTTAATTGCATGTCTCTACAATATGCGGTATCTTGCCTTCGACGTTTTTTCGCGAGAATCTACCAGCACAGTTTCTCCGCACCATTCCGAATTACGCCATCCGTTGCGGTGGCGTGGCATATGTCTGCACCCTGGGCTGCAATTGCGACCCTCGTCTCTGTTGGAAAGATAATAGAAGAATGTCAGCAGCGTTTGACTGGATCCAACGATGGAGTTAGCGAAAGTTTTGCAAAAGATCTTTGCAACGAACACTTTCGTCTTGTATCGTACCTGACACAATTAGAGCGGATAACGGACCCGCCCCGCCCGGTACGTCGGCTACGGACCTCAGCCGAGTACCTACAACAAACGCTTGAACAAAAAGGCATTGAATACCTTGACCTAACAGGGCAGGATTACCACGAAGGAAGGCTCGATTTCGAGAATATCGCGCCAGCGGAGGTCGATCCATCCTTAACCACCGCAAGGATCGTAGTTTGCGAATATCCTGCGGTATTCCTGCGGGGGCGACTTATTCAAACCGCTCGGGGTATCGTTGCCAGACCCCCTTGATGGGGTCAATTCCATTTTATGCCCTGTCTCGATAATCTGTTGGCATAAAAGAAAAACCGTTTCAGGTTTTTCCTATCAGATTTTCCTTGTACGCCATAAACCATCGATCGATTATGTCCAGCAATCGTTTTGTAAACATAGGTATCGACCACGGCACCAGTAACTCAGCCATCGCGGTGATGGAGGCGAGTGGAGTGTGGGTGATAGGACCTACCCCCACCGATTTGGTGATGCCTTCGTTCGTTTATTTTACCAAGCGCGGCACGAAATACGTAGGCAAGTCGGCAAGGGAATCCCTATTGACACTGCCCGAGAGTGAAGGCAGTGGTGTGGGAGAGTATAAACCCGATATTGGTCGTAACATCGAATACAAATTTCCTGCGTCAGGCAAAACCCTTACCGGACCTGAATTAGGTGGCTTGGTCATTGGTGAATTGCTCGACATTTGCCAACGGGATATGGGAGAACGCCCCGAATCCGCGATCATTACTAGACCAGCGATGTTTGACCAGGCAGCAGTAGAAGGAACTCGTCGAGCAGCAGAATTGGCTGGACTACATCACTTTGAACTTCTTCAGGAACCCGTGGCAGCCGCCCTTGCCTATGGATTTAATGCTGCGGACGAACGAGCCCAATGGATGGTCTTCGATTTGGGC
>Ga0268283_1001763_pt1 | contig 10134 bp, 11 predicted proteins | sample saktaG_13_FD_190140 | JGI IMG/M metagenome (GOLD analysis project Ga0268283, IMG submission 190140) | Saline water microbial communities from Sakinaw Lake, British Columbia, Canada - sak_2013_06_06_36m | ecosystem: Environmental > Aquatic > Non-marine Saline and Alkaline > Saline ... | reverse complement strand
TAATTTTACAAGGCGCCGCAAATTTTTTTGCCCTATTTGTCAAGTAAAATATTTGATTTTTATTATCCTTTTTACCAATTTTCTTTACATGCGATGCATGCAAAAACCTAACCGGACATTACTGATTAATATGATATTATCAGAGATGGTCATGGCTTCTTCTTGATTGTGCGTAACGTGAATAGCGGTCAAATGATTCGTTTTGGCGATTTTCTTCAGCTCATAGCGCAGGAAGGCACCGATTTTGGCGTCCAAGGCAGACAACGGTTCATCAAGCAAAAGCAAACTGGAATGGCCGGCCAAAGCGCGAGCCAGGCCCAGGCGCTGATTCATGCCTCCGGACAGTTCATGTGGCAAGGCTTTGTCCCGTTTCTCCAGACCCACCAATTTCAAATTGCGCTCCACGGTTTTGGCGATTTCCTCTTGGCTCCATCCCCGCACGACCGGCCCATAGGCAGCGTTATGCCAGACGTCCATGTGGGGAAATATAGAAAAATTCTGAAACACAAAACCAATATCCCGTTCCTGGGTCATTTTTCCGCTCACATCCATGTTATCGAACAATATCTGACCGCTGGTGGGTTCGAGCAATCCGGCAATGATCCGAAGCAAAGTGGTTTTGCCGCACCCGGAAGGACCCAGCAATGTAGAATATTTCCGATCCGGAATATCCAGATTGAGGCGGTCCAGAGCCAGTAAGTCCTCTCCCCTGGCAGAGACAAATCTCTTGATCAAATTCACAACTTTTACGTTTGGCATATGCGTTTTTTATTTCGTCCTGTAAGTCAAATGTTTCAATACATACAAGAAGACCAAAGCGATGATGAACAAAAGCGTGGAAATAAAAGCTGCTTGTCCGAATTGTCCCTGTTTAACAAGATCAACGATTAAAATCGGTACGGTCCGGATCTTGTCGCTCACTGCCAATGTGGCGCCTGTCTCGGATAAACTGCGCATAAAGGCCATGATCAAGCCGGCGAGAATAGCCGGTTTGATCATGGGTAGAAGTATGGTCCGAAGCATCTGCCCGGATCGGGCACCCAAAGAATACGCCGCCTCTTCCAGACCGGGCGGAATATCCCGAAAGGTTGCAACCAGCGGTTTTATCAGTAAGGGGAAAGTAAAACTCAAGTGGGTTAATATCAGGACCATTAAGTCAAAAGACAAGAATTTATGCCAGAAATAAGCCAGAGACATCCCCAATGCGCTGGTCGGCACCAAGAGAACGATCTCGTTTAACGTGTCCAAAACCTTGCCCAGCCGTCCCTGATCGCGTGCGATCATATATGCCAACGGCAAGGCAAAGATCAAATTGACCAGCGTGACCGTAAAAGCAATGAAAAATGAAATTGCCATGCTCTTGAGCACTCCGGTGCCAAACGCCATCTCCCAGTGACTTAGATTGTAAAAAACAATAAATATGGTGGGCAAAAACAATATGAACAAGAAAAAAAGCGCCACGAGAATATTGCGCGGTATTACCAGATTGATCAGGGATTTTTCGAAACGGGGATAGACTTTCTCCAGGCTGATGGTCTTTTTCCCGAGCAGGGCTTTGGCCAAAAACAATATCAATATTGCGCTCACGATCAGAACAATACTGGTTCCCATAGCCTGAGGCAGATGTCCGGAGTTCTTCAATTCCACTACCAGTACCGGGGCCGTGCTTGCCAGGCCGGCGACCATCATGGTAGCGCCGGTTTCAGACAGGCTCCGTGTAAATGCAAGTATGGAGCCGTTGATTACGCCGTCTCTAAACAGCGGTAAGGAGATGCTGCGAAACAAGGTAAAGTGATAAGCTCCCAGAGTCTCTGCCGCCTCGGCATAAGAAGGTGAAATCTGGGCGATGGCCGCTCCGATGGACCTCACGATATAGGGCAGGGTAAAAACCACATGCAGGAGTATTATCATCAGCACCCCTTTATTGATCAACCCGGCATCCAGGCCGAATATCCGGGCCAGGCCCCCGCGGTCGCCCCAATACAGATATACCGAAAAACCCAGAGCCGCGGTCGGCATCACCAAGGACAGGTCTATCAGGCTATCAATGAAAGTGGCGATCCTGGACTTGCTGCGCGACAACATCCAGGCCAGAGGCAGACCAAAAGCCAGATCTATCGTCACCACTGCGATGCCGATCCAGAATGACAGCAGCACCGCACGGATGATCTGTCCGTTCAAAACAACTCCGCCCTGCGTAAAACTCCCCAAAATGAATACCGCCGGCAAGAAAATGATGAACAAAAAAAAGAAGACAGAAGCTCCCAAACTGATTCTACGCCAATTATTGTGGGCATTTTTCATAAATAATCAGTTGCTGGGAAAATACGATGAATAATAAAATCCAAGTTCCAGAATGCCTCAATGAACTTGCCCCTATCGTTCTTGTAGTCAAGGTAACAGGCAAGCTCCCAGACATCCAGAACCAAAAGGATTCTGAACATCGGATAGACGTTCGTGTTGTGCTTCTCGACCTGCACGATGATGGGTCTGTTCGTCTGCCTGCAGAATCGGAAGGAAGGCAGAAAGATTCATCTGCTGAATTTTTCTGCCTTGTTCATATTTTCAATACCTTTTATCAAAGCATCCGGGTTAAAGGAAATGCTGTCAATACCACATTCAACAAGAAATCGTGAATATTCGGGATAATCGCTTGGAGCCTGACCGCACAAACCAATCTTCACACCAGCAGCTTTTGCTTTTTTGATAGACATACGGATAAGCTGCATAACGGCAGGATCAAACGGAGAGAAGATTTCACTGAGTAATTCTGAATCCCTGTCGGCACCAAGGGTTAATTGGGTTAGGTCATTGGAGCCGATTGAAAAGCCATCAAAATGTTTGGCAAATTCCTCAGCAAGTAATGCATTGCTCGGAATTTCAACCATCATATATAATTGCAATTTATTTTCCCCTCTTACCAATCCATTTTCTCTCATAATATTAATTACACTTGTTGCTTCCTTAACGGTTCTCACAAATGGGAGCATCAGTTTTACATTGGTAAAACCAATTTCTTCACGCACCATTTTCATTGCATTACATTCCATTTCAAAAGCATCTTTGTATAAAGGATGATAATAACGTGATGCCCCCCTGAAACCAATCATTGGATTCTGTTCAACGGGTTCAAATGTTTTACCGCCAAGTAGATTGGCATATTCATTTGATTTGAAATCACTCATTCTGACAATTACATCTTTGGGATAAAAAGCAGCAGCAATGGTTGCAGTTGCCTCTGCCAGTTTGTGCACGAAATAATCTTTCTTGTCAGGGTAATGATGGGTTAGGTTTTCAATTTCCTTCTTGACTGAATCATCTTTTAATTTATCGAAATTATGCAGCGCCATAGGATGAATTTTGATGACGTTGTTAATGATAAACTCCATCCTCATAAGTCCTACGCCATTATTCGGAAACATGGAATACCGGAATGCTTTATCAGGATCGGCAAGAATGAGCATAATCTGAGTTTCAGGCATTTCAATTTTGGCTGTGTCAATTTCATGTTCGTCCCAGGTTCCTTTGCCTTCATAAACATAGCCGGTATCGCCTTCGGCAGTAGAAATGGTAACCAATTGACCATCCTTAATAACTTTGGTAGCATTTCCTGTTCCGACAATAGCTACTGCACCTACTTCACGAGCCACAATAGCTGCATGTGAAGTTCTTCCACCCTGATTGGTAACTATACCCGCTGCCTTTTTGAGAATAGGATCCCAGTCGGGGTCAGTTCTTCCTGTAACTAAAATTTCTCCTTTATTCAGTTTTTCAATATCTTTTGGTGAAGCCAGTATTCTTGCTATACCTGAAGTGATGCTGTTACCTAAGCCAATTCCCTTGCAAATTAATTTCCCCTTGTCTTTGATCTGGTATTCCTTGAATAAACTTTTGTTTTTATCCTGGCTGTGCACTGTTTCGGGGCGTGCCTGCACAATATATATTTGATTGCTGTCACCATCTTTTGCCCACTCAATATCCATGTGTCGTTTATAGTGCTCCTGGATGATCATGGCCCACTTTGCCAATTGCACTACTTCTTCATCATTAAGAATAAATTGTTGCTTACGCTCCGGTGGTGTGTCCAGGTTAATGATGGCATCTTCTGGTTTTAAAATCTCAGACATTTTATTTTCGGCATACACCATTGTTTTCTCTTTGCTACCCAATTTTCTTGAAATAATTGGTCGTTTTACTTTCCCGACAAATGGTTTATAGACCAGGAATTCATCTGTATTTACGCTTCCCTGCACCACATTTTCGCCAAGCCCCCAGGCACCGGAAATAAGAGCCACTTTATCAAATCCCGTATCAGGGTCGAGTGTAAACATTACACCTGCACAGGCTTTATCGGAGCGAACCATTATTTGTATTCCTATGGATAAAGCAACTTTCATGTGATCAAAACCATTGTCAACTCTGTATTTTATGGCTCTATCGGTAAAAAGTGAAGCATAACAGCGGAGACAGGCAGCAATTAAGTTTACCTCTCCCTGTACATTCAGATACGATTCCTGTTGGCCGGCAAAACTTGCATTAGGTAGATCTTCGGCTGTTGCACTGCTGCGTACCGCAAGAGAAAAAGTATTTCCCGAACGCTTTTCTAATTGTTTATAGGCGGATTTAATTTCATCTGATAATTCTTTGGGAAAAGAAGCATCAAGCAAAAATTGCCTGGCTGTTGAACCAATTTCGGAAAGGTTATCAAATGTCTTAAGGTCGAGTTGTGAAAGGATATCGGTAAGTTTCGGAATAAGTTTATTTTCATTTAGAAAACACCAATAACCATCACTTGTAACGGCAAAACCATCTGGCACTTTAATGCCTTTGGAAGATAGCTCTGAAAACATTTCACCGAGTGAAGCATTTTTACCACCAACCAGTGAAATGTCTTTTAAATGTAGTTCTGAAAAGTTTTTTATCTGTTTCATTTTTATTTCCTGAATTCAAGTTGTAAGTGCAACTCATAGCAATATTTAGACCTGACCCCGTGCGGTTGCATGCCATGGTATCTGAGAAGCAATTTTTACATAGCCTTCCCAGATACACTCTAAACACCATAATCATTCTTTTGCTGTCCACGTATCACCGGACTTTTCATATTTTTTCTTCACCGCTGACCATGCCACCTTATGTGCCGTTTCTTCCTGGGAATCATCGCCCCGGCGTTCTTCAGGGCTCGCATATTCCTGCCAGACGTGATTAAATGCTTCCCGGTAAATATCCTGTGCATGGGTAGGAAGTACATGTGTTACATTTTTTGGTAAATCTTTATTGGTTTTATAGGGCATAACATGAATCCTGTATTTACTGAGAACAGTTATGGAGATTATGCGATTCGTAACTGCGCAACCGATGCATAGGCATTTCCTCCACTTATGTCCGGTACGATTCTTAATTCCAGTGCCGTCACCCCGACAAGATCGACCGCGTAATCTTCAAACTCGCGCGTCATGCCCGGCGGACTGAAGTTATATTGCTGACGCACAATCTCCCGGTAAGATTGACCGGCGTCCGGCGACCACCGCAACACGAACTCTTGCGTGCGCGGCTGTTGATCTTCTTGAAACAGTAGTTGGATACGCCTGACCCTCTGCGGTTCGTCAAACAGAAAGCGGATCGTCTGCTCCCCGCCTTGTGCTGCCCGCCAACCTGATCCGAAGCTGTGTATCAGCGCCGCCTCGATCGGGTGTGCGGAATCCTCGGACGTGAGCTCGACCTGCGCCATGTATTGCAAGTCTATCCAACTTTGATCGACGGGTGAGACATTGTGAGTATTCTGATTAATTATCCGTTTACGCATTATCCTACCTCTTACACCTTGTTATTGTCTCCCTTTACGAAAAAAAACGCCTTTTGAAAGCGTTCTGCATCCCCGAGAAAATAGTGGCGGATCGGTTTCAAATCCTCGTCGAGTTCGTATACCAGCGGGATGCCGGTGGGAATGTTCAGATCGACGATATCGGCATCAGATACTTCGTCGAGATGCTTGACCAGTGCACGTAGGCTGTTTCCGTGCGCTGCTATCAGCACGCGTTTCCCGGTACGAACCGCCGGAGCGATGCGATCATGCCAACATGGCAAGAAGCGCACCAAGGTGTCCTTCAAACTTTCTGCGGCGGGAATCTCTTTTCGGCTGAGATCCCTGTAGCGCGCATCCTGCCGGAGATGTCGCAGGTCTTCCGCTTCGAGGACGGGCGGACGAATGTCGTAGCTTCGCCGCCACAGCTTGACCTGTGGCTCACCGAACTTCTCGGCAGTCCCGGTTTTGTTCAGCCCCTGCAAAGCACCGTAATGCCGTTCGTTCAATCGCCAATCCCGGTGGACGGGGATCCACATCAGATCCATCTCGTCAAGCACAATCCACAAGGTTCGTATCGCACGCTTCAATACGGAAGTAAATGCGACGTCGAACATAACCCCATGTTCTTTCAGGCAACGTCCGGCCTCCCGCCCTTCTTCTCTGCCGCGATCGGACAAATCGACGTCCGTCCAGCCGGTAAAGAGGTTATCCCTGTTCCACACGCTTTCCCCGTGCCGCAAGAGAACCACCTGTCGAAGATCGCTTTTCGGCTTGTCCTTCATCTTCTTGAAATGGATGCAGCCCAAGCCGTCTGTCCTTGCATATCCATCTGGAAATCAGCCATGCGAGAAACCATTTCCAACGCAGAGAATTCCTTGCGCATCTCTTCGAGCTTTTTCATAGCGGCTTCGTAAGCATTGTTGCCAAGAAGAAGCCGGTGCGGCGGATTCAGGGACTCGGTCGCCTTTACGATTACGTGTGCCGCACGAACCGGATCTCCCGGTTGTCTGCCGGAGATAGCGCGCACTTGATTGCTCCATGCGCCCGCCATTGCAGCGTAATCGCTAATTTGCCGATTGCTTTCGTTTGCCGAACGCCCGGCCCAACCGGTGCGGAATCCACTCGGCTCAACAAGCATCACCTTGATGCCCAGCGGTTCCACCTCCTGCCAGAGTGCTTCGGACAAACCTTCAACAGCAAATTTCGTCGCGTTGTAGTAGCCGATCGACGGAAAAGAACGAAGTCCGCCGATGCAAGAGAGATTGACGATGAATCCTTTGCGACGTTTGCGCATCCCAGGCAGAGCCGCATGAATCATCCGGCTCAGACCGAACACATTGATTTCGAACATTCGGCGCACTTGATCTTCCTCACTCTCTTCAACTGATGAGAAATAGCAGATGCCCGCGTTGTTCATGAGCACATCGATGCGACCCAATTTTTTCTCAGCTTCCTTGATGGCCGCATCGATTTGACCTTGATCCGTGACGTCGAGCTTGAGCGCCAAGGCATCTCCGTAAGCGGCCAAGTCGATTATGTCATTGACATTGCGGGCAGTCACCACCGCACGGTAGCCGCACTCGAGCACATGCTTTGCAAGCTCGCGGCCGATGCCGGTCGAGCAACCCGTAATAAACCAGACAGGCTTTCCGTTGATCGCTAATTTGCTATTTGTTGTTGCCATAGTCGATTCTCCTTATTGCATTCCCTCTTATTCGGCATCTTTGGTGTTTGGAGTGACAAAAGATAAGGGACGGATTGCTTCCGCGATCTCACGGCTGAAAGTATCCAGAATGCGGCTCTGGGCTTGCACGAAAGCGCTGTAGGTGTTCCCCTTTACGGATTCGGAAAACTTCGACCTTTTCGATCGAAGGAAAATATTCCCGGCTCCTCCCGAGACTGTCCACCACACATCAAGCACGGCATCTTTCCCGAGGCTTCCATCCATCCGGTAGACTTCCACTTCTACACGATAGTCGGATTCTCCGGATGCTTTGCCTGGCGACAGCGATATTTTTTTAGTACAGATATGCTGAGAGATATTCTCTGCCAGCACCCGCGCAACGGTATCGGACAGTGGCTCTGCCCATTGGTCATCATCGGAAAGTGTCAGGTTATTCTCAGTGGTGCGGGTAACGATATAAGGCCGGTTTAGATATTCGGGGATTGTCACCCGCGCGATTCGCAGATGGATGCACCCCCCTTGATCCGTGGATTTTGCCTCGTCTTGAACAACAGAAGTCGAGCTCAAGAGGTAGAATGTGGAAGACGGGCTACCTGCGCAGCCGATAAAAGTGAAAACAAGAAAAGCCATTGCCGATAACCGCACCGCCCGAAAAAAACAGAAACCGTTCATCTTTCTCTCCCTTTGCCTTCTATTTTCCCCAAACAACCGCTTCGGGATGTTGGCGCAATTCGTTTGCCAGAATCCGGATGGACTGCGCCGCCCCCTCCAGTTCCTTGAGCGTCTTGGGAAGTTGATAGGCGAGCGCGGAGTCATCCCCCACGGCGCTGTCCATTTTTTCGATCGCCGCTTGGGATTTCCTCAGGGTTATCCCGGTCTCATCCGCGAGGTTCTTGATGCTTGCAGTGAGCGGAACGAGCTCGTTGTTCATATTCTCGGCAAGGTTCTTGATCTGCTGAACCGCTTTGTTTGTGCTGCCGGCAAGCGGCCGAACCTGTTTATCAATGTGATGGATAAGGAGTCTTGCCTCCTCTGCTCCCTTAGAAACGGAGGCGGTGAGGTTTGCTGCTTCCGGGGAATTTACCATTTTATGAATCCCGGCCAATGTTGCCCGCAGTTCCTGGAGTATTTCTTCAATGGGCACGTTTTCGAGGCGTTTCGTGATCTGCTGAAACTGGGTGGGGATTGTGGGGATTTCCGCATATCTCTTGTCCCTGCCTGTAAAGTCGGCTCTGGTGGCCGGATGAAATTCCAGGTCGATCAGCAGTTGACCGGTCACAACGCTCTGCATTTCAAGCTGAGCCCTCAAGCCTTTTTTGATCAGGGCTTGCGTATATTCATCTTGCATTGTCGTCCGGTCCCTTTCCAGAATATTCACGTTTGACTTATTCACTATCTCCTCTCCAAGTTCTACATAGACAGGAATCAGGATCGAAAGGTCGGAAGGGTTGAAGTCCATGGCAATATCCGTGACGGAACCGACCTTCACACCCCGGAAAACAACGGGTGAGCCTATCGAAAGACCCTTAACGGAACTCTCGAAGTACATCACGTATTTCGGGTTGTGACGGAAGAACCGGCCTGATCCCAGCATAAGGATCGCACCAACGATCAGGCCAATGGCGACGATAACGAATACGCCAATCAGTGTCTTGTTTGCCGGCTTGCTCATGATCCGCTCTCCCTGTTTGCTGTTCGCACGCTTTCTTCTCCCCGCGTCAAAAAATTCCTGACCTTCGGATCCTTGGATTCCGCAAGCAATTTTTTTGGATCACCGCCGGCGGTCATCGTTCCGGTATCGGCATCCAGGTAAACGGAATTGTCTCCAATGGCAAAAATACTCGCCAGTTCGTGGGTCACCACCACAAAAGTCGACCCGAGGCTGTCGCGGATCTGGAGGATCAGATCATCGAGCATGCGGGCGCTGACCGGGTCAAGCCCGGCTGAAGGCTCATCGAAAAAAAGAACATCGGGGTCAAGCGCCATCGCCCGGGCCAACCCCGCCCGCTTTCGCATTCCCCCGCTGAGTTCAGAAGGATAGAAGTCCTCGAATCCCGCGAGACCGACAAGGGCAAGCTTCAGGGAAACCATATCGCCAATGTCGTTACGGCTTAGGTTCGTATACTGTTCGAGAGGCAAAGCGATGTTTTCGGCCAGCGTCATGGAAGTCCACAGGGCGCCGTTCTGATAAAGAACGCCGAAGCGCCGCATCATCTGCCCCCGCACCTCCGGCTCGACTTCCCAAAAACTCGTCTTGCCATAAAAGATACGCCCCCTGGCTGGTTCCTTCAACCCGATCATGATCTTGAGCAACGTGCTCTTGCCGCAGCCGCTCCCCCCCATGATGACGAAGATGTCACCCTTGTTCACCGTAAAATCGAGGTCCTTCATGAGGATGACGCTGCCATACCCCATATCCAAGCCCTGTACCACAATCTCTGCCTCGCGCATGCCATCCCCCATAAAAGTCAGATCCTCAGGAAGTTACAGGCAACGGTGATGACGGCTGTCGCAACAACAATAGCGACAATGGCGGTCACGACGGCCGAGGTGGTTGCATACCCGACCGCCGAAGCGCTCCGACCGCACTGCATGCCTCTCAGACATCCGGTCAATGAGATGATGATGCCGAAAACCGCACTATGAA
>Ga0268283_1001762_pt1 | contig 10145 bp, 6 predicted proteins | sample saktaG_13_FD_190140 | JGI IMG/M metagenome (GOLD analysis project Ga0268283, IMG submission 190140) | Saline water microbial communities from Sakinaw Lake, British Columbia, Canada - sak_2013_06_06_36m | ecosystem: Environmental > Aquatic > Non-marine Saline and Alkaline > Saline ... | reverse complement strand
CCATCGGTCAAATAGGTTTCCAAGTCGACGATTTTGTACCCGAAAGGCTTTCTTTGGAACTTACCCCAGGCGCGGCTCTATTGGAACTAGGTAAACCCTTTGAAGTATTGGCAAAAGGAAGATTTTTGTATGGACCTCCAGCAGCAGGTCTCACGGGCACAGCGGAGTTGTCTTTGCAGGCAGATCCTCAACCTTACGCTAAATACCCTAAGTTTCATTTTGGGTTAGCCCAAGAAGAAGTTACCCAGAAAGTAGAAACACTCGAATTTCCCACGACGGATGCCTCTGGATTAGCTCACGTTGCCGTGAAGTTGCCTGAGTTACCAGACACGACACAGCCTTTACGTGGGGAATTTCGATTTACCCTTAACGAACCCGGAGGTCGGCCAACCCGTGCTTCAGTGACTGTTCCGGTACGTACTCAATCTTACGCGATTGGTCTGCATCCGAAATTCGAGGGTGAACATATCGGAGAAGGGAAAGCCACTGCTTTTGAGGTAATCGCTTTAACTCCCGAAGGGAAAACGTTGGCAAAATCAGACCTTTCTTGGGAGCTTTTCGAAGAACGGACTACTTACCAATGGTTTCTCCAGAGCGGTAAATATAATTACCGTGGCACGACTAAAAACTTCCCACGAAAATCTGGGACGCTATCCATTGTTGGCGAATCTCCTGCTACCTTGACAATAGATGCTTTAGAGTTCGGTCGCTATCGACTCGAAGTGGTTGACAAGAAAACCCGTGTGGCCAGTTCGTTCCGTTTCTCGTCGGGTTGGCAGTCGGACGCCACATCGGACACTCCGGACAAATTGGAAATCTCGACAGACAAACCCATGTATTCACCTGGAGAAACTGCCCGAGTTCGTCTCACACCGCCTTTTGCCGGAGAGGTACTGTTGACGGTGGCCACGAATCGACTATTTGACACCCGCACCTTCAGTGTCTCGGAGAGTGGTTCTACGGTAGAGATTCCAGTAGACCTCGCTTGGGGCCCTGGTGCTTATGTCACGGCTACAGTGTATCGACCACCCGTCAAAGGCCGTGAACGGCAACCCGTGCGTGCCATTGGGGTTTCTTGGTTAGGAATAGATCCTGCCGGACGAACCCTCTCCGTTGCTTTAAATGCACCCGAGGTGGCGCGCCCTCGCCAAAAGGTGACCGTAGACCTTCGCCTAACTCCTACTGGTGAAAATACATTTGCCACACTAGCAGCCGTTGACGAGGGTATTTTGCAATTAACTAGATTTTCTTCTCCAGACCCCGCCAAGTATCTATTCGGAAAACGCCAATTAGGGTTGGACATTCGAGATGACTACGGCCACCTAATTGATGCCATAGAGGGCCCGTTTGGTGCATTACGTTCTGGGGGAGACGCAAGCGGTGCCGCTTTGCCCGTGGTGCCTTTTACGGTGGTCTCTTTGTTTTCCGGGCCTATTCAGGTAGGCAATGACGGAATAGCACAGGTTCCGTTGGAGATTCCTGACTTTAGTGGCCAACTGAGGCTAATGGCAGTGGCGTACAGTCACTCGCGAGTGGGTTCGGCTTCTAGCAAGTTGATCATTCGAGATCCACTGATAGCAGATGCCATTTTGCCTAGGTTTTTAGCACCAGGAGACAATGGCCGCGTCACGCTAAACTTACACAACGTAGAGGCTTCTGCAAACCGTTACCAAGTCTCACTTCGCGGAGTGGACACAGTCTCAGTAGAAAATGGAGATTTTGGAGTAGATCTCGCTTCCGGACAACGCAAAGGTCTTTCATTACCACTTCATGGAACTTCGGCAGGGATTGGAAAAGTAGTGTTGTCGTTGTCCGAATCGGGGGGAAAACCTTTACTAGAACATACCTACCCCATCACCGTTCGGCCAGCGCGTCCAGTAGAAACACAGTTTTTACTTCAACAAGTAGCACCGGGGGGTAAAGTTCGCCTAAATGCGGATCCTCTAGCAGAGTACTTGCCCGGGACGGGACGTCTTTCCGCTACTTTTAGTTCTGCGCCACCCTTTGACGTTCCTGGAATCTTACAATCCCTTGATCGCTATCCGAACGGTTGCCTAGAACAAGTGGTCAGCCGCGCATTGCCTCTTCTAGTCACACGTGACTTAGAGACAGCACTCGGGAACCAAACAGGTGTTTCATTGGAAGGACGGATACAACAAGGGATTGCCAAAGTGTTAGACAAACAGAGATACGATGGCGCGTTTTCAGTCTGGGGAGCCAATGGCGATGAAGCACCTTGGGTCACGGCATATGCCTTGGAATTCTTGACCAGAGCCAAGGAGAAGGGCTACCCAGTACCAGAAAAACCCTTCCAAGATGGTTTGAATTGGTTGCGTCAACACGCGATAGAAGGTGGGCAAGAACCTGCTGATTTTGCCAGCCGTGCCTATGCGTTTTATGTATTGAGTTTAGCTGGGGTTTCAATGCCTAGCCCGACTCGCTATTTTCATGACACCTTCTTGGATAAACTTCCAACTCCTTTGGCCAAAGGCCAGATTGGTGCTGCGTTGGCAAGGCTCGGGGATGAAGACCGCGCAGGTACTGCTTTTTCAGCAGCCACTGCTGAACTTTCTCGCGACTATTGGGCTGTTGACTACGGTACTACCGTTCGAGATTCTGCCGCCCTTGTCACTCTCTTGACGGAAAGTCATTACACCAAAGGAAAACTCGTCACCCTAATCGATCATTTGCCAGCTTCTGCCACGTCTCCACGAGCAACCAATACGCAAGAACAAGCATGGCTGGTCTTGGCTGCAAATGCACTCATGCAAGGTGCTAAACCTTTAGCGTTGTCGCTTCCCAATGATCTATCCGCTAAAAAGGGAGATCCAATCACTCTAACCCCTTCTATTGCTCGTTTGGGTACCGGAATCGAAATTGGCAATGCCGGAGCAGCACCGATTTGGCAAGCTACTTCCATTTCAGGCGTACCTCGTGAAGCTAGACCTGCTACTCGGGAAGGGTTGCGGATTCGGAGAAACTTTCTTTCCCGCGCTGGTCAGCCAATCTCACTCGACCAGATGAAACAAAATGATGTTTTTGTGTTGTTGATAGAGGGAGATACCACCGACAAACTGGAACACCAGACGAGCATAACGCATCCGCTCCCTGCAGGCTGGGAAATCGAAAAAGCGGTTTTGAGTGGTGGGGAAGGAACCGACTTTGCGTGGTTAACTGATCTGACTACGCCAGAATCGGTCGAAGGTCGAGACGATCGCTATGTGGCCGCGGTCAATCTCAGTAAAGAAACCCCGGGGTTCAAACTAGCATTTCTAGTTCGGGCAGTGACACCAGGAGAGTACGAATTGCCCGGTGCCAGAATAGAAGACATGTATCGACCGAATTTCTTCGCCCAACAGGCCGCAGGGCACATTGTTGTACGTCCTGCTGGGGAATAACACCAGACCACCTCATGCCTATTTAAGCAGGGGGTGGTTTAGATTTTTTTGAAAACACTTTTTCGGTTTACTATTGCCACTGATACGGCAAATCCGACGGAACTAAGCCAAAGTGCTTTGTATACCAAAGCACGAGATCTTCCTTGCCTGTTTTTTTCAATCGCTCATGTGCCTTTCTCATTAAATTGCTTCTATGAGCTAAGTGAAAATCTTCTCTACCAAACCAAGGCGGAAATCGAATTTCTCCTAAGATTATTTCAATCTGCATGGTATTTTTGTAACCACGGTTTATCCATGTTTTTACGCTCGCGTTATAATACGACTTTAGAGAATTTTCGTACCCCGCCCACATCTTTACTGCAGGATGATGTTTCCAACCTAAGCTCTCCCCTGATAAAGTTCTGAGGATTTGCCGAGCTTCAATCCGTTGTTTTCCCGCACGCATCGTATCTAAGACTGCTAGGGAAAGATCAATATCTGGATAAGGTAAAAAAGTTTGCATCTGTCTTAATTTCGCGTAGCAACAACGTTAACTTTTGCACCGTCTTTTAATTTGTCTACACCATCTAAGATTACCTGATCTCCTATTTTTAATCCTTCTTCTACGATTGTCTGATTTCCTACAGAGTAACCAAGACGAATCATTTGCACTGTCACTTTTTTATCTTTTTTTAATAAATAAACAAAGGTTCCTTTTGGACCACGTTGGATTGCAGAAGCGGGTACTACCGTGGCCCCACGCCGAACCTCTAGTTGTAAACGAGCAATGATGAATTGATTTGGGAACAAGGTTTCTCCTTGGTTCGAGAACTGTGCTTTTACTTTGAGTGTTCCCGTGGTAGCGTCTATTTGATTGTCTAAAGCTATGAGAAAACCTTCTGCGAGTTTTTCGGAAAGATCACGATTCCAAGCTTCTACTTTTAATGGATTTGATTGGTTCGCAGCACGGAATGAACGGATAAGTGCAGGTAAGCGATCTTCTGGAAAGGAGAACAGCACCGAGATGGGTTGTGTCTGCGTGATTACAACCAAACCATCTGTTGTTCGGATGAGATTTCCTGGATCCATGCGGCGTAGTCCAACACGTCCTACCAAAGGCGAAGTCACCTGACAATAAGAAAGCTGGAGGTGTGCTTGGTCAATCTGAGCTTGATCTACTTTGAGAGTTCCTTGATATTGACGTACCAAGGCTTCTTGCGTATCGAGAGCCTGCCGAGCTAATGTGTTCTCTTTGAACAAATTTTTATAACGAGAAAGATCTGCTTCCGCGTTGCGTAGCAGTGCTTGGTCTCGTGCAAGTTGTCCTTCAGCCTGTTCTAACTGAATTTGAAATGGTTTAGCGTCTATTTCAGCCAAAACTTCCCCATTTTTGACCTTCTGCCCCTCTTGAAACAAGATTTTAGTCAGTTGTCCGTCAACCCTTGCGTGTAAGGTCACCGTGTTGAAAGCGGTCACCGTGCCCAAACCGTCAAAATAGATGGGAACATCAGATTGAGTAACCGTGCCCACAGTGACGGAAGGTACCGGAGACTTAATTTGTGGTGGTGGCAAAACTTTAGGAGCTTCGTAGTAATAGTGGTAGTAGTAAGCACCTCCTCCTAATATCGCTAAAAAGAAAATTATCCAAAAAATGAGTTTTTTCCACTTTTTTCTTGATTTAGGGGGTTCTTCGGTCATGCGGGCGGGCTACCCATCAGTGGACGGATGGCACTCAGTATACTTTTGAATAGAATTGGGTTTTGGCTTTCTTCTTGTGCCAAAAATTTTTTGAAGTGTTGCCGCTGGGTAGGTGCTTCGAAACAGGCAGGGCAGTTTTCGCGGATCACAGGCAATTTGGCAGCTTCAGCAAAGGCTGTCATCTGTCTTTCACGGGCATACACCAATGGTCGAATTACACGGAGATCGCTTGCGTCGTTCAAGTAATGTGCTTTCATGGTCTGAAGGCGTCCACCGTGAAAAATGGACATCAAAAAACTCTCCGCTAAATCATCAAGATGTTGGGCCAATGCCAATACGTTGTACCCATGTTGGCGAGCTTGGGCATACAACACACCACGTCTCATTCGCGCACAAAAGGCACAGTAAGAATCACCATTCATGTGGATTTGAGCACGTTCTAGGATAGGTTGTGGCTCGTAAAAATAGGGAATTCCTATTTCAAGCAAAACTGTCTTAAGAGGACTAGGATCGAAACTAGGACTTTGCGGGTCTACTGTGGCAGCGGCTACTTCAAAGGAAATGGGTGCGTGACGCTGAAGATGTAACAGCACATGAAGTAAAGAGAGAGAGTCTTTTCCTCCAGATAACCCCAAGAGTACCCGATCACCAGGACGAATCATCTGGAAATCTGCAATGGCAGACCCCGCGAGCCGAAGCAAAGACTTGGGAGGCCTAATGCTCACCAACCACGCTCATTTAGTGTTTTTTCCTCAAATTTCTCACCCGCACTCGAAGAGGATGGCAAGCTGTCCTACAGTGATTCCAACAACAGTGTTTGTTGGGTAACATCGAAAGCATCCCACAAATCGGAGTAGGTTACGTTTAGAATTGGGTGCCGTTCGTTCGGCGCAAGGTCTGCCAGAGGTCGTAACACAAACGCATAGCGCAGGATTTCCTCTCTTGGGAGAATGGGCACTTCAGTGCGTACGGCGTTAGCGTATAAAAGTAGATCTATATCTAGGGTGCGAGCACTGTGTTTTTGCTCATTGCGGGTTCGCCCGTGGCGGCTTTCTACTGCGCGTAAAAAATGATAAATCTCTTCTGGAGAATGAAAGGTCTCAAGAGAGACTACTAGGTTCAAAAAAGGATCCCCGACAAAACCAACTGGTGCGCTCTCGTACACGGGGGAAAGGCAAAGTGAACCGAACTGGTCGCGAAGTTCTCGAATAGCTTCTGAAAGGTGAGTTCTTGGCTCAATGTTAGAACCAAGGCTTAAATAGGCTATGGCCACGAAGAGCCACGCTCGATGGTTACTCCGACGTCCTTTGCACCGCGAATTGCGCCCTGTTTATTTACTCGTACGCGAACCCAAGAAATATGAAACTCCCCTAGTAGGATAGTAGAGATTCGTTCTGCCAAGGTTTCTACCAGCCGGAATTGGCTACTTTCTACAAAAGAAACAACACGTTTTGCAACTGTCTTGTAGTCTAAAGTGTCCTCGATTGAGTCAGTCTCTGCAGCACGTTTTATGTCTGAAGCCATATCCAAGTCGATGATGACCGTTTGTTTAATTTGACGTTCCCAGTCAAATATTCCAATGGTAGTTTCAATGCGCAAATCATGAATGAAAACGGTGTCCATTGCTTCCTCCCGGCCTTAGAGTATACTTTATTTTGGAAGTTGGTTATAGCTAAAATTACCAATAAAAGGGTTATAGCTGTATTTTTTCTTTGACCTCACCCCCAACCCCTCTCCCTGCCAAGAAAGGGAAGACAAAACCTTCTCCTTATTCCCCCTCGCCCTTTAGGGAGAAGGGGCTAAGAGGTGAGGTCGTCTTTTGAGAGTTTGTGGTGAGCTTATATTTTTACTATTTCACGTTGATTTAGCTATAGGTGCTACTCAATGCTATTTGTACTCTTAGTCCCATTTGCCTATTTGCTTGGTTCTCTGTCGACTGCTATCCTGCTTTCTAAGCGAATGGGTTTACCTGACCCGCGCACGCAAGGTTCTGGTAACCCGGGTGCTACCAATGTGTTGCGCCTCGGAAATCAAAAAGCAGCAGCCATCACCCTCTTAGGAGATAGCCTCAAAGGTTTTTTGCCCGTCTTGCTTGCGCGTGCCGTAGAAGCTCCTACTGAAATTCTTGCTATCACTGGACTGGCTGCCTTTTTGGGGCATTTGTACCCAGTGTTTTTTAAGTTTCACGGCGGAAAAGGCGTGGCTACTGCACTTGGGGTACTGTTGGGTTTTTCGGCATGGTTGGGTTTGGGAGCAGCAGTGACATGGTTGGGAGTTTTCTTCATCACACGTATTTCTTCCATTTCTGCTTTGATAGCTGCTATTCTAGTGCCTCTGTATGCACTCAAACTTACTCCTGATCGCATTAGCGTTGTTGTTTTGGTAATGTCTGGGTTACTTCTTTGGCGACATCGTAGTAATCTGCAACGGCTGATACAACGAAAAGAGGCATAGTTTGGAGTCTAGTCTATGTGACCATAAGAAAATTTTATACCTGATAAAAATGGGAAACCTAGTATGAATGTCAACTTTTTATTAAAAGAGTTTTTTTCCAGTAACTATTTGTTTTGGAGGGTGTTTTGCAAAAATGAGTTAGGGTTCTAAGAACCGTTCGTGCAGAGACACGCTTGAAACGAAAGAAGCCAGATCAAATTTTAGGCGGTTGTTCTAAGAACCGTTCGTGCAGAGACACGCTTGAAACCAATTCCACGTCCCTTTGGTGCGGGACCTGCGTTCTAAGAACCGTTCGTGCAGAGACACGCTTGAAACCCTACTTAGTCTGCGCATCTTCAGGCTGAGAGTTCTAAGAACCGTTCGTGCAGAGACACGCTTGAAACTATTCCATTTCTCGAAATAACACTAAATGGGTTCTAAGAACCGTTCGTGCAGAGACACGCTTGAAACTCATTTCTTTCCCATTCGTCAAGCTCTTCGTTCTAAGAACCGTTCGTGCAGAGACACGCTTGAAACGCCACGGCATCCTCGGCTGCCTTTACTTCGGTTCTAAGAACCGTTCGTGCAGAGACACGCTTGAAACAGATATACTTATACTTAATCTCTGCATCAAGTTCTAAGAACCGTTCGTGCAGAGACACGCTTGAAACCATACAACTCTAACAACTTTACTACCTTCGTTCTAAGAACCGTTCGTGCAGAGACACGCTTGAAACAATAGTAATTCTTTTTTCCATTAAACGTATAGGTTCTAAGAACCGTTCGTGCAGAGACACGCTTGAAACGCTCAGAAATCCAGGTTAATGAAGAAATTCGGTTCTAAGAACCGTTCGTGCAGAGACACGCTTGAAACCAAAGTCCTCCACACAAGTCTAACATCACGGTTCTAAGAACCGTTCGTGCAGAGACACGCTTGAAACCCATTGGCTTCGTTTGTAATTTTTATGTATGGTTCTAAGAACCGTTCGTGCAGAGACACGCTTGAAACCTCTAAACCCTCCTTTTCTAATAGATTTCGTTCTAAGAACCGTTCGTGCAGAGACACGCTTGAAACCTTCTCGAAGGCCGCTTCGGCCTCCCTCCGGTTCTAAGAACCGTTCGTGCAGAGACACGCTTGAAACGTCAGGAAACTGTATGTCCATTACCGTGGATGTTCTAAGAACCGTTCGTGCAGAGACACGCTTGAAACCTCTAAGTCGAGCAGCCTTTCGTTCTGCGTTCTAAGAACCGTTCGTGCAGAGACACGCTTGAAACGCTCTATGTAAGTCTTTTAAAGAATATAAATGTTCTAAGAACCGTTCGTGCAGAGACACGCTTGAAACCAGCAGCCTTCGCCAGTGCGTCACTGATCTGTTCTAAGAACCGTTCGTGCAGAGACACGCTTGAAACACAACATAGTTTCCGTACCCGAAAAAAGTTATAGCCAAAATTAAGTAAAAGGGTTATAGCTGTATTTTTTCCTTGACCTCACCCCCAACCCCTCTCCCTGCCAGGAGAGGGGAGAAAAAAGCAAGTCCTTTCCTTATTCCCCCTCGCCCTTTAGGGAGAGGGGGCTAGGGGTAAGGTCGTCTTTTGAGAGTTTGTGGCTATACTTCCAGAGTACCGGCGTCCAAACTGTGAAACCGTTTTGCGTGCGTAGGAGAGGATTGGGGAGGCTTTTCGACTGCGCACTCAGATCGAACTCCAAGACAAAGAAATGTAGTGCTGCTACAATTCCAAAAAATCCCCAATTTTTACCAAAACATGCTCAATTCTCTTGATTTTGAACAACCTATTAACGAGTTAGAAGCAAAGATCGCTGCGCTTCGGGTGGCCGGAGAAGATGCAACTGTTAACATTAGCGAAGAAATTGAGCGTCTCGAGGCAAAGTGTAAAACACTGACGGAATCTATTTTTTCAAACCTTTCTGCTTGGCAAATTTCACAGTTGGCTAGACATCCACAACGTCCATACACCCTTCAGTACATACAAAATATTTTCACAGACTTTGAAGAGTTGCACGGAGACCGTGCCTTTTCCGATGATCCTGCGATTGTGGGGGGAATCGGCCGCTTAGATGGTCGTCCGGTGATGATCCTAGGGCATCAAAAGGGGCACGAAACTAAAGAGAAAATTCGACGTAATTTTGGAATGCCTAGACCGGAGGGGTACCGTAAAGCACTGCGACTCATGGAAATGGCAGAGCGGTTCCATTTGCCAGTACTGACATTTATCGATACGCCAGGAGCATATCCAGGAGTGGGAGCGGAAGAACGCAATCAAAGCGAAGCAATCGCCCGAAATTTGAAAAAAATGGCAGAGCTTCGAACACCGATTGTGTGTACCATAATCGGAGAAGGTGGTTCCGGGGGAGCACTCGCGATTGGTGTTGGAGACCGAGTGCTCATGTTGGAATATTCAATGTACTCGGTGATTTCTCCGGAAGGTTGTGCTTCCATATTGTGGAAGAGTTCCGACAATGCCCCTGACGCTGCAGAAGCGTTGGGATTAACGGCTAGAAGATTAAAAGAATTGGGATTGATTACTCAAGTAATTCCAGAACCACTTGGAGCAGCACACCGACAACCAGAGGCCATGGCTGTCCGAATCAAGCGAGCACTTCTGGAACATCTCTCT
>Ga0268283_1001761_pt1 | contig 10148 bp, 8 predicted proteins | sample saktaG_13_FD_190140 | JGI IMG/M metagenome (GOLD analysis project Ga0268283, IMG submission 190140) | Saline water microbial communities from Sakinaw Lake, British Columbia, Canada - sak_2013_06_06_36m | ecosystem: Environmental > Aquatic > Non-marine Saline and Alkaline > Saline ... | reverse complement strand
TATTTCACTTAAATAAAGTTAAAAAATAACGAATTCAAGGTGAATTTACAGCTAACATTCAATAAGTTAGAGAAATTTGAATGTTTTTAAAGTCACAAAAAACACCTTTTTTACCACTTCCATCCCTGCTTTTTATTTTACCAATAATATATAACTAATTGTTTTTATTTATAAAAGTAGATTTTCAAAATCCAAATAAAAAATCCCATAAAAATCTATTTCGACAGCCTAGGGCACGCCCACTGTAGAACAATTCAACGTATCTACTTTAAAAAGCAGGGTAAATTGAACACCATCAATAATTAAGTAGTTAATTTTAAAGTATTTTATTTTTTACATACCAAGTTTTACCCTGGGATTTAAAGTAGATACAATTCAACTTTAATTCTACAACTAAAAATCCAAGACTCCCGCAATCAAATAAAGCCACTACGGCCTATCTATTTTCGGCTTTAGTTGCTTATAGTGCCCAAAAAATTTAATATTGCCATGTCATTACGGACTTGGAAACTGGCTATCAATCAGTTTATGATTAAGCCTCTTACCAGGAATACTTACTTTACAGTAAATATTCACCTCCCCCTTTGAAAAAAAAAGGGGGGGGGACTAAATAACCACACTTTACATTGCCAGCTGTTGCAGATTGGTAATTAAAGCACCCTTTAACCAAGATTAACCGATAGTTTCTGAATAATACTCGCTGGAGTCACCTTATGAATTTTTCTACCCTTCCGACCCAACTTAATTTTGCGAGTCAAAAGCAACGGGAAGAGCTACAGCACATTAATCTGCAATTGGCAGCACTGGGGCAGCCTACTTGCGAAGTTGAGGATGATCAGCAATATCTCAAGATTGCCAATAGTTTATTAAGAAACTATTCCCAGCAACGTCGCCTGCTGGCCAAGTACCGCTGCCCCGCTGACCAACGTATTCAGAATTTTCTTAACGCCTACTTGTCTGAAAATGGCGTAGATGCCTCCATTCTTTTGCCTGGTGAGACTTTTGTACTGGAACATAAAGGTCTGGCCAGAGAGCTGTCATTGCCGTTTCAGCATAACGAATTTCATTCTGCCTACATTGATTCTTACCGGATGCAGCAAGGGGTTCTGCATAATCCACAAAATGACCGACGCACCACGAAAGGCGTATTTCATATTGTCGCTGGCGGACTTCCCGTGCCCGCCGATAAAAATGAAGTCCCCGTGGCGGCTTATGCGGAATTATTGCGTATTGCGCTGTCTCCTCCAGATGATCTGTTATGCCTGCCTTTTACCAGCCGACAGGAGAATTCTGCAAAACTCTGGCTATCGTTATTACTCAGGCCGATTGTTGCACCTGAAATTGCCGGTTTGATCCCTAAAAAAACCATGGAAACCCGCTTCTTTGCCCCTGGTGGACTGGTTGCCAACCTGGATTTTGTAGAATCTATTTTTGGCAATGCGGGCGATCCGTTTTTACCTGATAACGATGCCGCACTGGATATTGATCAATGGTCCGGTCATACCGGCTGCATCATCCTTGCGCCACACCTGGTGTTGTGTCGTAAAAAGGCCATCGGCCTGCCCCATTATAAAGACGCTACGGAACGTCAGCGTAAAGAAGGTCTATGCTGGCAACATGAGGATGAACTCTACAACGAGGGCAAACCGTTTAAACTGGTCTGCCGTAATATGCAAGGCGTGATTGTTACGCTGATTGCCGATAACTATTTTGGTTACAGCAAAAAAGAAATAAAATCCCAGATCAGCTATTCGGCCAACCTGTTTGGTGGCTGCGAAGAAGAACATTCAGGTGGTGCCCTGGCTTTTCCACGCGCAATTCTAGGGGAAATTTATTTGCCTCAGAGTGTTGATGTCAATGAAAGCTATTCTTTCGACAAACTTTGTCGGCTTTTAGGCTCAACCATAGACGTTAAAAATGAAGGCTATGCCGTCGATAAAAAGCATCCAGATATTATTTTTATTCCGGATACGGCACAAATTAATATCCAGAAACTACAGATAAGCTGGCTGCAAGATGCCCTTGCGTGTTCCATAAAGTTACTAATCAATCATACTTATGTTTATCCAAGTGGCTTTAGAGTCCACATGGAGCGTCATCCAAATGCTCCCAGTTGGCGACTGATTGGTACTTATCCGGAAGGCACTTTCTGCCATAAGCCCAGTACCGTATCAGGAGGTGGCAAGTCTGAAATTTCCAAATCGATTGCCGGCGCCATCATTTCCGGTGCGGTTTTTGTCGATCATTTTGATAAAGACATGGATAGGGTGGCCGAGATTTTTGAGTACGATTATTCCGGCAGGTTTAAGGATCCTGCACGTAATGGCAGTGACAAACGCCGACTGCTTAGCAATAAACGCACGCTAGGCTCGGTTATCAAGCTGCTGACACCGTCCATCACCGAGTATTCCCATGACTATAATCATTGGCTAAAGCAAATTCCCCAGCATATTTGGGCAATGGTGCTAATGATAAAACGTTTTTACAAAACGGAATGGGGACAAAACTGGCGAGAGCATTTTTCCGTTGACTTGGTCAATGGTTATCCCAGTAACGAATTAAAATTTCATGGTCGCAAACTGATTGCCAGCTATCTGCGGGTTGGTTTTGACGCTAACGGTGCCTGGCGTGTTTTTAAATTAAGACAAGACTTTATAGCATCGGCTAAAGTGCAACTGGAAGATGACATAACCGCCTCCATTGTCGTTCCCGTCAATGCCCTTACCGGACTAAACCCTGACTATAAAAACCCTAGCGTTAAATTGGTCGATAACTGCGAACACAGTTTTTTTCAGCGTCCTGACGATGCCGTCAATCGGGGCAGCGATTTACAGACAGAATTGGATTTGTCGGGTACCGATAATTTTATTTCCAACTTTGAACCGTTAACGCCAAAAGATGCCCGCGAACTCATGGAAGATGTCATTCACTTTGACGAATTCAGCAAGCCGATGCGGGATGTCATTAGTCAGGCGGCACAAGGCCAGGAAGGTGAATATTTTGTCTCGTCTGCCCATCCGCGTTTGGTCGATGGCAAGCCCAGCCAAAATGTGCGTTATTTGCAGCTTCGTCCGGATATTGTTAACCCAGTCATGCGCTATCTTTCAGAAGTGTCAACACGACTGGCACGTAGTATCGATGCCGATCAAGCCGTTCATTTTCCGGTTAATGCCGTGTTACCCGGACGCCGAAATAATCCACGAGATAGTGCCGCAGGAATCAGGCCACTGGCTATTTATAACCCCATCCATTATCAAGAACTTCCCGAATTGTTTATGGATTTTATTTGCAGCCTGACCGGAAAATCACCGTCAACGACTGGCGCCGGTTCCGAAGGTGCGCTAACCAAAGGGCCATTTAACGCCCTGTCTACCACCGCCGATCTTAATACAGCACTGGTTTCTTATATATTGTGCGACTATGCCGGCTATTCCACTGCAGCGGGTTATATTGGCTGTCAACGCAAAATAGATCATGATATCAGTTTGTTGATTCCGGAAATATGGTCACGCTTACCGGTAGATCAACGTGACCCGCATTATCTTATTAAGCAGGGACAACTCGAAAAACTGGACGATTTTGAATATCAGGGCAAGATGGTCTACGCCAGTCGACTGGGTTATCGCATTACCGAACGCTTTGTCCATACCAATTTTGGTAAGGTATTTGATTATCCGACAGCCGTATTTGATGAAGCCATGCTCAAGCCGGAAACGCAGGATATGGACAGTTTTGTTGATGGCATCAACAACGTTTATGAAGCGCAGCAACGGGTTGCTCAGCTCTATTTTCAGGATGGTTCAATCCATGATGCGTGTCCGCCATTAAAAGCCCTTATCCATATCATGGCTAGCGGTCATTATGAAGGTAAAACCGTCACTGATCCTGCCATTCGTTTTATGTTTACTCGCGACTACTTATTGCAAAGTGACTGGTATCAAGAGCGACTTAAAATTAAACAACAAAGAGATGGTAAGCTTTGGCAACAACACCGCGACTATATTTTGCAACAGCTCAGTGAAACCGAGCCGACTGATTCCTTGCATCAGACATTGATTAACAAGCTTGCCGAGACTGAACGGATGCTTGCCGAGACCGCTCACCCGTCTTATCTTGAGAACCTGCAAGGGACATTAGGTGCCGACTGGGTGCATCGCCAGGATAGTTAAGCCCGTCCGGATGCCTTTTTACATTAGGAAAATTACAAAACATACTGATTTACAGTGGGTAACCCATAATATAATCCAAAATGGTCGTAAAATGAATTGATATCACCACAAGTCGTAGAGCCGTCATTCCGGCATGGATTCACGTCAGGCTATCCTGCCTGTCGCCCTGCGGGTAAATGCAAATCTGTTCCAGACAGATTTGTGCCGGAATCCAGAGTACAAGGATGTACTCATCGACATGACATTGCATCCAATAAAAGCAAGTAAAAAAATAATTTAGTGGATACGTACGAATGCCATCCATGGCAACTGGATCCCGGCAGTCCATGCCGGGATGACGGCTTGAAGGTTTTCAGTTATTTATAAGATTTGTGTTTATCAGTATTTTTTATTTCTTACCTTCTACGATCCATATAGAACCAAGATTTTCTACCTACTTTACTGTCAGGGTTTAAATTGATAACCTTAAAATCCTATCTTTTCATTATCTTATAAATGCAATGTGTACCGGTATTGTTTACCGTTGTCGCCATGACTTCATAATTAAAACCAAAATCCCGGCAAATCATTTTGGGATCATGCTCGATACCGACAAACTCGGAATACGGAATATAAATCCGGGTTTCTGCATCACAAAAAGCACTGACTTGGGTAAAAAACCGTTCTAATATTTGACGTCCACCGTCTTCATTTAAACCAAAATCACCGTTGGAGGGATAATAGTTAAAATTAAATACGATAATATCAAATATTGTTAAAGGCACGTCATTAAACAAATCGCTATGTATAAAATCAATCGGTGCCAATAACGGGTTAAGCTTGATATTTTCAGCGGCACACTTAACGGCATCACTATTAAAATCGACTCCCAACACCGTTTTACAACCTATTTTTTTTAATAAAGAAGCAAAATAGCCGCTGCCGCAGCCCATATCCAAGCCCATGTCGGCGGGTTTTTGCTGAAGTATAAAATGTCCAAAAAATGAACTGGTGATGCCAAAGTCGGAGGGAAATACATTTTTTGCAATAGTCAGGGTTATACCATCCAACTCAGTAAAATAGGGCTGTCTATCCAAATAATAAGATAACTCCTCTTCTCTTTTTGCAATGCTCATAACTTGTTTATTCATAATAAAGCTCTATGTGATTTACAGTGGGTAACACAATAACACATAATTAAAAATCCAAGCGTGTCAAAGGATAGCAGATATTAACATAGGTCGTAGAGCCGTCATTCCGGCATGGACTGCCGGAATCCAGAGTACAAGGATGTACTCATCGATATGACTTAGAAGCCAATAAAATCGAGTATAAAAATCAGTACATAGATACTTTACGAATGCCATCCATGGCTACTGGATCCCGGCACAAATCTGTCTGGAACAGATTTGCATTTACCCGGAGGGCGACAGGCAGGATAGCCTGGCGTAAATCCATGCCGGGATGACGGCTTGGTCGTTTTCAGCCAGTAATAAGACCTGATGTATATCGATATTTTTTATTATTTGCCACTATGATTTACATATAGATTTTCAGATAAATAACTCGAGGTTTTATATTAAAAAGGCTGACACTGGAAACAGATCAACAAGTCAGTTTTTCTGCAAACCGGTTAGTCGCAGAAACCAGCGCGTCGATCATTTCCGCCCCTTGGGCAATGTGTCCGGCATTGGGCAATACGATATAGTCTGCATGAGGCAAGGCCTGATGCAGCTTCATCCCCGCTTCTATGGGACAAACCAAATCCTGCCGTCCATGAATGATAAGTGTTGGAAGATTTTGTAAAATGGCGCAGTTTTCCAGAATCTGGTTTTCCTTAATAAAATAAGCGTGCTTGGCATAATGCAATTCCATGCGCACTTGTTTAACCATTTTATCCGTTACGTGCTCGCCGGGGCGGTCGGGTTTGTAATCATTACCTAAAGCAACCTGTCCACCCCACGCCATCCATTCTTTGGCGACCCGTCTTTTGGCCACCTCATCGTTGCCCCATAACGCGTCACAAAGACCTTGCACCAAATCTTCCCGAGCGTGTTCTGGAATGCTTTCAACCAAGCGTTGCCATTGTTCCGGATAAATCAAATTGGCACCGGTCTTTGCAAACCATTCCAAATCTTGCTGCCGCACCAAAAATACCGCACGAATAATCATGCCGATGACGTTGTCTGGATGCTGCTGGGCATATAACAAGGCCAATGCCGCGCCCCAAGAACCACCAAACACCAGCCATTTTTCTATGCCTAAGTGTTGCCGAATGCGCTCCATATCATCAACCAAATCCTGCGTGGTATTATTCTCCAATTCACCAAAAGGTAAAGACAAGCCACAGCCTCGCTGATCAAAAAGAATAATACGGTAGTGTTCGGGATTAAAAAAACGGCGATGATCGGGCTTGGTTCCCGAGCACGGCCCGCCGTGTAAAAAAACCACGGGAATGCCGCCTAGATTACCGCTTTGCTCTACATAAACAGAATGTTTGCTGCCCGTTTCAAGAAAAGAAGTGTGATAGGGGGGTATTTCAGGGTACAGGATTTTCATTGTTTATTGGCGAATTAAACGATCTAATAAAACATCTTCTACATTACGGCGTGAGTCTATAACGGCTAAAACAAAAACCGTTTTATCAACTATTCGGTAGATAAGTCGCCACGGCGCGATAATAATTTCTCTATGGTTTGAAAAACCTGGAATTGTTCAAGCGTATTTCCTTTTCTGATGTCCTCTTCTCCCAGAGACAGCAACTTAAGCAAGCCAATGGTGTTCCTCATATTTTCGTAACTCTCGGTATCTTGCGAAATATTCATATATCACTCACTCACCCTTCGTAATGGTATCGACAGGCAATGATGGTTAAGTGCTCATCATTCACGGCATAAACCAGTCGGTTTGCTTCGTCAATGCGTCTTGACCAAAAACCTGACAAGTTTTCTCTTAGTGCTTCCGGCTTGCCCATGCCATCAAACGGTGCCCTTTTCGTGTCAGCAATTAACTTATTGATACGTTTTAAAGTTTTTTTATCTTGTCCTTGCCAGTATAAATAGTCAGCATAAGCTGCATCCGTCCAGGCCAACTTTCTAGTCATCCATCATATCCCGCTCTTTGCTGTTGCCTGTTTTGTATTGCTCAATAGACTTGGCAAGATGCGCTGCATTCGCGGGTGATTTTAGTAAATGCACAGTTTCCATTAAACTGGTGTAATAATCCATGGACATAATAACCGCATTCTCGGCATCGCGACGGGTAATCACCGTACAATCGGCATCATTAACGACCCCATCAAGCACAGATTTCAAGCTGCTTCTTGCCTGGGTAAAGGAAATAATACGCATCACACACCTCTTGTGTACTTAAAATGGTACAAGTCTAATACAAAAAGATTCAACGTTCAAATAATACTTTGCCTTTTGCCGGATCATGAATTTTAGGCAAAAAAAAGGAGGGGTTTGAAACCCTCCCTTTTTTATCGGATTTGTTTTTAAGCGTGGCGCTTAGAAACCGAAACCGAGTGAACCGCCAGCTGTTAAACCGTTGACATTGGTTCCATCAAGAGAGGTAGTCGCCAAGAAGTAACGTACATCAGCGCCAATATATAAGCTTTTCCAGATATTGTAATCAACACCAGTACCAAAATTCATTGCTGGCTTTAGCTCAGTAATCGAATCACCCCGAGAAGGAGGACTGATAACATTTAAAGTAAAACCGACTGGAATGATCCATGGTCTCAGCTTACTATCCTTCATGAATTTTATTTTTGGCGAGGCGTTTATTCTCAGCATACTTTGACTCGCTAATGCAGTAGTGCCAGTCACAGCAAGACTACTGGTGAATGTACCCAAATCAACATAATTAAGATCCAATTCACCCAGTAACTCAGTCTTATCCATCAGACCGAACATATTATCATTCAGACTGAAATCCATACCAGCACCGAAATTCCAACCATTTTTATGACCCGCCGTAGCGCCATTTCCAAGAGAGTTAGTTGTCGCAACCATAGACTCATCATTTGCAGTGAATCCACCACGGAAATACAACATGTTATCTTTAACTTTCTTTACAACGGGTTCAGATTTAACTGAAGTCATCCAGGCATCCAGTTCCTGAACTTTTTGAGCATCTGCGGCAGCAACAGGCGCAGTCGTGCCGATTTGCGCTCTTAAACTGGCGATTTCATCCTGCATGGCTCTTAATTGAGCTTCCAATACTTCTGCTTTGCTGTTTGCAGCTTCTGCCAAACGTTCGGCACTGACTTGGTGAGCATGTGGCTTGGCAGCTTTGTGCGCAAGAGCTGGTTGAGAAACCAACGCGCCTGTCATGGTTAATGTCGCTACAGCTACGCCCAGGTACATTTTATTATTTTTTATTTTCATTGATTCCCCCTCATGGGTTGTTAATTTACAAAAATTTGTTGTAATACAACAAATCTAATTTCACGGGGTAGATAATAACAGTAAATTAATTTCCATACAAGCATTATAGCTGTTTTCTTACAATCAATTAACCCTTAATAATCAATAAGTAACACTTTATTCTTGATTTTACTTATATAAATGTATGTAAAAAACAACAAAAAACAACCCATTATCCAAATTGCAACACTGTTAAAATACATTACTGACATTGCCGGTTTGATTGAGCAATAAAGAAGAATGATTATTTATATCCGTGTATTCTCTGTGCTTGGTGTGATAAAAACAAAATATGAGTAAACTTTTCACATACATAATTTATAGCGAGGTAACCCATGCAAGCGATAGAATTTGAGTCAATACTACACAATGGACATCTTGAAATCCCTAAAAACTACCATAACTGGGAAGGCAGGCATGTCAAAGTTATTTTATTATCTGATGAGCAACCCGCCGAACAAAAAGCCGATGCAGTTTTTAGATTACTATCGGAGCTATCTGATGACTTTATGGAGCAAGGTAGACAACACAAACCTGCGCAAATAAGTAAGCCGTATAATGGTTAGTCATTTAGACGTTCTCTTTTTATAAAATTGGCTTTAACCCCTTACCCACATCCATGATTAAAACCCCAGACATTACCATTATTGGCGGCGGCGTTATCGGCCTGCTGACTGCCAGAGAATTTATTAATGCCGGTGCTACGGTGACGGTTATCGAAAAAAATCGCTTGGGACAGGAATCATCCTGGGCCGGTGGTGGTATTTTGCTGCCGCTTTATCCTTGGCGACAAGCGGATGCGATTACGCGCCTGACCTTACAAAGTTTGTCTTTGTATCCCACTTTAGCCACGCAACTGATTAGCGATACCCAAAAAGACCCGGAATGGACACCCTGCGGCTTATTGATCACTAAAAACCCGGATATTACTGCGGCACTTAACTGGTGTAATACCAACCACATCGCCTTTCAAACAGCGAGTGCGGACTTTTTTAACGATCTGGTGACCACGCCGGATAATCCGCTTTGGTTACCCGGAATTGCCCAAGCCCGTAATCCCCGACTGGTTAAATCATTAATACAAGCTCTTGTTAACAAGGGCGTAACCTTACTAGAACACTGCGAGTTAACCGGCATTACGCTGACACAAAACCGGATAACCGACATCAACACCACGACGGGATCGCTGCCAGTTAACCAGTTAATCATTTCTGCCGGTGCCTGGACGGGTCAATTATTTCAAACACTTTTTCCTGAAATGCTGGACAATGCCCCGAAAATTGCCCCCGTTAAAGGCCAAATGTTGTTATTTGATGGCAAACCGGACCTGTTGCGCACGATGGTGTTGGACGGCGATCAATATCTGATTCCTCGCCGTGACGGAAAAATACTTGCAGGCAGTACGGTAGAGCAGGATAATTTTAATAAAAATACCACAACAGCCGCCAAAGACAGGCTGACGGAGTTTGCTTTAACATTATTGCCTGCACTTAAAAATGCCCCGCTTATTCATCATTGGGCAGGCTTAAGACCCGGCACTGAACATGGGATACCATATATTGACAAACAT
>Ga0268283_1001760_pt1 | contig 10152 bp, 10 predicted proteins | sample saktaG_13_FD_190140 | JGI IMG/M metagenome (GOLD analysis project Ga0268283, IMG submission 190140) | Saline water microbial communities from Sakinaw Lake, British Columbia, Canada - sak_2013_06_06_36m | ecosystem: Environmental > Aquatic > Non-marine Saline and Alkaline > Saline ... | reverse complement strand
AAAAGTGTTCAGCTTGAAACCAGAATCAGTGTTCAGCTTGTTTCAGAATAGGTGTTCAGATTGGAGCAGAATGGGTGTTCAGGTTGAGCCAGAATATGCAGTCAACGACGCTGTCGAAACCTCGCCGCTCCAAAATACCGTCGCCTCCAGTAAAGTAAGCCGCTGCCGTTGTTCCCATTTTAAAGATTGCAAAAGTGTATTAACCATGTTAGATTTATGAAAATTTAATTTATATATATTATAAGATTATTGCTTTATTTTAGCTAGCGTCTGGCATCCCATGAAATTGTCTGATCGAGAATATAATGACGGTTTATTATGCAATGTATACCACAATAGAAATGAATATCTATGAATGCACCTCAATTAACTAGTTGTTTGGCCAAAACTTATGGTGAAAAACAAGCGGGGAGGCATGTTTTAAATCATTGTCAAATTGTAGGTGAAGTGGCAAAAGAACTTATCGCCCGAATGCCTGAATGGCTACGCAAAGATTTATTTCCAAAAGGCTCAGAGCTAATTGCTGCTTGCCATGATATTGGAAAAGTCAGTCCTACCTTTCAAGAAAAAATTTATCGTGGTATTGAGGGTTATAAATGGAACTCACTGCCTGGATTAGAAAATATCATCGACCCCAGCATGGAAAATCATCCTGCAACTGGATGGGGCGGTCATGCCGGGGTCAGTCAAGCGGCAGCAAAAAAACTCAAGGCCGGCAAATACATTCCTGAAATTTTAGGACAACATCACGGCAATTCACCGCGTTTATCATATAATGCAGAAGCTGAAGTATTTGGTGGTCAATTATGGCAACAACGCCGTGAAGAATTAGTTACCCAACTAAAAACTTTATTAAAGTGTGATTTCCCCTTAATAAAAAGCCCAGAACAGGCACGCGTTTTGGCAGGACTAACATCAGTTGCTGATTGGATTGGCTCATCATCATTGTTTGATAATCCAGCAGATGCTTGGCAGCCCCGGATTAAGCAAGCTTTAGATAACGCAGGATTTATACGTCCAAAAATAAAAACCGATTTAACCTTTTTCGATATTTTCAACTTTCAACCACATGAAAGCCAAGAAAAACTGTTTGCTCACGCAACTCAAGCAGGCGTTTATATTTTAGAAGCCCCGATGGGACTGGGTAAAACCGAAGCTGCACTCTATGCCGCCTACAAAGCCATGAGTGACGGACAAGCGACCGGTATTTATTTCGCCTTACCGACTCAACTGACGTCTGACAAAATCCATGAGCGGGTGAATCAGTTTTTAGACAAAATTATAGCCACCGACAGTTTGCATCAAAAAGCTTTGTTAGTGCATGGCAATGCCTGGCTAAAACAAACGGAATTGAGTGTTGAAGGTAATCCAAATGGCTCATGGTTTGCCGCCAGTAAGCGTGGCGTATTGGCTCCGTTTGCGGTGGGCACCATTGATCAGGCGTTAATGGCCGTAATGAATGTCAAACACGGATTTGTGAGAACCTTTGGGCTTGCGGGTAAAGTAGTGATTCTTGATGAAGTACATAGTTACGACGCTTATACCGGTACGATTTTGGATGAACTGGTTAAACAACTGCGTGAATTGCACTGTACTGTCATTATTTTAAGTGCGACGTTGACCCAGGAACGACGCGAAAAATTGTTAACGCACGCTGTTAGCGAACATGGTTATCCACTGATTTCGGCTAAATCTCATCAGGCTGAATTAAAAGAATTAACCGTTACACCTTTGCCAACCAACAAGGTTGGAATTTATTGCTGTCACTCCGACGACCAAGCCATTGATGAGGCGCTAAAACGAGCCGAACAAGGGCAACAAGTCTTGTGGATTGAAAACACCGTTGCCGAAGCACAACAGCAGTTTCGATTGTTAAACACTTATGCCAGTAACATGGGCATTGAATGTGGATTGTTGCATTCTCGGTTTTTAAAAACCGATAGAGAAGACAATGAAAATTATTGGGTTACCTTGTACGGTAAAGACAACGCACCAGCACGACAAGCTAAAGGTCGCATTTTAATCGGTACACAAGTATTAGAACAATCACTGGATATTGATGCTGATTTTCTAGTGAGCCGCTTTTCGCCTACAGATATGTTATTGCAACGCTTAGGTCGATTGTGGCGACATGAAAAAAGCTTTAGACCCACTCAAGCAAAACGGGAGGCGTGGCTATTAGTGCCTGATCTGGATACAGCGATTGAAGATATTAAATTATTTGGTAACAGTGCAAAAGTTTATAACCCCTACGTCTTGTGCCGCAGCTTAGCAGTTTGGCACAAGTTGATGGAAGTGGTATTACCCGATCAAATTCGTACATTGATTGAAACAACTTATAGCGAACAAAACGAAACAGGCATGTTGCAGGCTTATAAAGCTGAATTGGAAAAAAAGCGGCGTGAATTAAAACAACTTGCACAATTTGGTTTATCAACAGCAGGAAAAACTTTACCTGAAACAGCCAGCACCCGTTACAGCGAGCAAGATAGTGTGCAGGTTTTACTACTAAGTAGCTATCAACACAATGCTGATAAAAAAGGCACAGAGATTACCTTACTTAACAACCAGAAAATTCTGTTGCCGCGTGGTATAAAATTTAAAGATAAATCGCAGTGGCGTGAGTTGGCGGCCACTTTATTGAAGAACTCCCTGCAAGTCGCGGATCATTTTGCCCCGAAAGCTGTGTCTATTAAAGAATTAGCGTGGCTTAGAGAATATTTTTATCTGGGTGACCCATCGCAGGGTGAAAGCCTGCTGCGTATTGCCATTGTTAATGATTGTGATGAGGTTAAAAATTTGATGGGTGGCGTAGCATCTGATAATTATCAACTCAGCTATGATAAAATTATAGGTTATCAAGCTGCAAAATAGGTTAATGAGGCCGGATGGATATTAATTTCTTATCGGATATAAACGCCTCTATATCATGTAAATAAATTAGGAATTTGCATATAAAAATAAATATCAATATACTTACAACTGTGAGCTCTTATTCCTCACTACCGTGAGGGTGTTTCTTAGGAGTTTGCTTATTAGCTCTAAAGTTATTTATTTTCCCCACAACCGTGGGGGTGTTTCAAAAAAACCAAAGGTGATTTGATGATAGAAGAACGTTTTAATTTGATTGATTCACCTTGGATACCTATTGCCGATGTGGGCCGCGTAAGTTTAAAGCAAATTTTTAGTGAGCCCAATTACCGTGCATTAGGTGGAAATCCCGTGCAGAAAATCGCCTTAACCAAGCTACTCCTTGCCATTGCACAAGCGGCTTCAACTCCGGATGATAATGATGACTGGGAAGCCTTAGGGACAGAAGGATTGGCGGCAACCTGTTTGGCTTATTTAGAAAATAAGCACGACCGCTTTTATTTGTACGGTGAAAAGCCCTTTTTACAGATGCCAACCATTGCATCCGCAGCAACACAAAGCATTGGTGCTGTTTTACCCGAAATCGCTACCGGCAACACAACGGTTTTAAACACACTACAAATGGAAACAGCGTTAAGTGATGCCGACAAAGCTCTATTAATCGTCCAACTGATGGGCTTTGGTTTAGGGGGGAAAAAAACCGATAACTCGGCTGTGCTGTCAGTCGGTTATGCAGGCAAATCAAATGCTACCGGAAAATCTTCTACAGGCAAGCCAGGTACCTCCTTAGGATTCATGGGCTTTTTGCATAATTTTTTACAAGGCGAATCATTATTGCAAACCTTGTGGCTAAATCTTTTGACACATGAGCAAATAAAAGAGCTACCTTACACCAATGGCTTAGGCATTGTGGCATGGGAAAAAATGCCCGAGGGTGAGGATTGTGAAACAGCTAAATATCTCCAGAACAGCTTAATGGGGCGATTATTACCCCTATCACGATTTTGTTTGTTTAATGAAAACGGCTTGCATTATTCCGAAGGTATTGCCCATCTTGACTATAAGTTTGGCATGATTGACCCTAGCGTTGCCGTGAATTTTTCCGGCAACACCAGCAAAGTGCTGTGGGTGGACACAGAACGAAGGCCATGGCGTTTTTTAACAGCATTATTAGGCTTTATGGAAGCCAACAGCGGCGGCTTTGAATGTTATTACGTCCGCCAGGGGTTATTAAGAGCCACCGAAACACAACTTTCAAAAGTTGGCTTGTGGTCGGGTGGTTTAAGAGTGAGTAGTAATGCAGGCGAACAATATGTTTCTGGGGCGGATGATTTTGTAGAATCTTTGACCCTGATGAATTGTGCTGATTTGGGGAAAATTTGGTATAGCCACTTGAAACAAGAAATGGCAGAACTGGATCAACTTGCCAAAATCGTTTACGGAGCAACAATGAGCTTTTTCAAAGATCAAAAAGTTGAAGGTAAAAATCAAGCTGCAATGGCAAGCAATCTTTTTTGGCAGCTGTGCGAACGAAAATATCAGGATTTAGTGATTAACTGCAAAGATATTAATCAAACTAAAGCGTTACGCAAAGACTTTGCTCTGTTTGCCAGCAAGGCTTATAACAGTTATTGCCCAAAGGATACGGCACGGCAACTCGACGCTTGGGCTAAAAACAGGCCAAATCTCAGTAAATATTTAAAAGAGACCCAACAACCTAAGGCTGAAGCATGAGCAACACAAATAAACCTAATAAGAGCGAACAGTTCGTTCAATTTATCATTGAACTGACACAAAAAGATAATCGCGCAGCGGCGGCTTTAAAACGTGCAGATAATCCCGCCACAGAATATCAAAGTTGGGAATACCTGGCTCGATTTATCGACATCGACAAGGATAATGAACGCTTGCCTTATGCCACCATAGCCAGTGCAATAGCAAAGACTAAAGCAGAGCATAATGGTGCTGTGCTAATTGGTGAAGCGATTGCCCGTTGTTATGAAGACGGTAATAACAACGACCAAGCTAAAGCTAAACTACGGCGATTATTAGCTTGTGATTCAGTTGAAGAGGTTTGCCGAGTGTTACGGCCATTGTTTAGCCTAATTAGCTCAAAAGCCGGCATCCAATTAGATTATATCGGGTTGCTAACAGATTTGCGTTATTTTCAATTCTACGATCAACGAGTTAAGTCAAAATGGGCGCAAAATTTTTACCGCCATTATTCCATCAACGAGGCAAGCGTATGATTGCCAGTGCCCTCCATTTAAGCCGTTCCGATGTCAAAGTTTTAAAAATCACTGATGCTTACTCCTTGCATCGGGTTGTTTATGATCTTTTTGACGATATTCGTAGCGATGAGGACAAACAAAAAAGTATTCCCAGTGGAATATTATACGCTGACAAGGGTGGCGATTTTAACGGACGAAAAATCTTAATATTATCCAATCGTCAGCCGACTATTCCAGATAACGGTGAGTTATTGATTAAAAAAATTGCCGATAATTTTTTAGATTATCAGCAGTATCGGTTTGAAGTCGTGGTTAATCCAACAAAACGTGACAAACTTGAACGTAATGAAACCGGCAAGAAAGTAAGTGGGAAAATTATCGCCTTACGAAAACGTGAAGAGATTGCCGATTGGTTTATCAACAAAGCGCCTCAGTGGGGTTTTGAAGTGAGTCCTGAACACCTTGAGATTGGGACTGTTTCCGTCAAACAATTTGAAAAAAAGAAAGAGGGCCCAATGATTACCCAAGGACAAGCAATCGTGCAGGGACGCTTAATGGTTATTGATAAAACTAAATTTGTACAAAGTTTTCAGCAAGGCATTGGACGCGGACGCGCTTTTGGTTGTGGGCTTTTACAAATTGTACCGCTTTAAGGTCAGAACTTAATGAACATAACCATCGACACATCAGCATTGATTGCAGTCATCACCAATGAACCTAAAAAGAGCAGAATTGTGCAACTAACGGTTGACACAAATCTGCTGGCACCACTTTCTGTGCATTGGGAAATAGGCAATGCTTTTTCAGCAATGATAAAAAGAAACCGCATCACAGCCTTACAGGCGCAATCCTGTATAGCCCTGTATCAACAAATTCCGCTTAAACTGGTTGATATAAATCTGGCTAAAACCATTGATCTCGTTGAACAGTTAAAGATTTATGCTTATGACGCTTATTTGATTCAATGTGCTTTGCAAACAAAAACGCCGTTGCTAACGTTAGATACTGGGTTAATTCAAGCCGCTAAAGCAGTCGGCATTACTATTTTGGAGTAATTAACATGCACGCTTATAATTTTTCTGAAGCCAAACAAAATCTTAGCTCTGTTTTTGAACAAGCTGTTTTAGAGGGTGGTGTTCAAATAAAGGGTGAAGATGGTCGAGTTTTTATGTTGATTCCCGTAACCGAAAAAAAATCGCCACTTGATATACAAAGTGTCTCGCTTGATTTAACGGCTGATGAAATTGTCGGCTTTATACACGAGAGTCGAAGGTAGTTTTTCTGCACATTTTATTTTCCTCATACCCATAAGGGTGTTTTGCTTAACTTAATCATGGATAAATTATGAACAACCCGTTTCAAGGTAAAATTATTGAGTTTCATATCCTGCAATCGTTTCCGGTAAGCTGCTTAAACCGGGATGATGTTGGCAGTCCGAAATCAGCGATTGTTGGCGGCGTGCCTCGTGCCCGTGTCAGTTCACAGTGCTGGAAACGGCAAGTACGTTTGGAGATGAATAAATTAGACGTTATTCACGGCGATAGAACTAAATTAATCTCTGAAATGATTGCTAAAGTTTGCCTTACCAAGGGCGCAACGGAAGAGCAAGCAAAAGCATGCGGCGATAAAATCGAACAAATTTTCATCAAGAAAAAAGAGGAAAAAAAGCCTAAAAAAGCAAAGGAAGGTGAGGTAATTGAAGAAGTCGCTAATGCCGGCAATGATAAAACCGATACGCTATTATTCTTAAGTCCAAAAGAAATCGACATTCTTTCCGAAGCATTTTTAAAACAAGGATTTAATCCGGATGCTGTTATCACGCAAAAAGACGCTAAAAAACAAGCCAAAGAAATGGCGGCGTTGATTGGTTCTGTTTCTGAAGCAGTAGATGCGCTGGACATTGTTCTGTTCGGACGCATGGTTGCTCAGGCCGCAGAATTGAATGTGGAAGCATCTTGCTCTTTCGCGCATGCCATTTCGACCCACAAATCCAGTTCTGAAGTAGAATTTTTTACCGCCGTTGATGACTTGCAAACGGAACAAGGTGCAGGACACATGGGGAGCCTAGAGTTTAACTCGGCAACTTATTATCGATATATCAGTTTAAATATAGGCCAGCTTTACGACTCATTAGCAGGACAAAGTTTACCGGATGCGATTGACGCGTTTACCAAAGCTTTATTTGTAGCGGTGCCAAGTGCCAGGCAAACCACCATGTCAGGCGCATCGCCCTGGGATTTTGCGAAAATATTTGTACGAAAAGGACAACGCTTGCAAGTACCCTTTGAAAAGCCTGTTGTAAAAGCAAAAGACGGTGGTTTTCTGCAACCCAGTATCCAAGCGTTAACTGATTATTTAAGTAAAGCAGAAAAACTACACGGCTCTTTATTTGGCAAGCAAGCTGAATATACCTTTGGCGAAGATGACAGCTTTAACATTGATGATTTAGTGGCCGCATTAAAAAAACACGTCGAGGTTTAGCATGGTAACCCGTTATTTATTGCTGTGGTTCCAGGCTCCACTGCAATCGTGGGGGCATGATTCCAAATTCGGGCGGCGCGATACACTTAACTTCCCGACCAAATCCGGCGTGTTGGGGTTGGTTTGTAGCGCCTTGGGGGCGGGCGGTGAACAAAGCGAATTATTGGCTGAGTTTGCACCGCTCAAACAAACTGTCATTTCATTTGTACGTAGTCGCAAAACCTCGCAAAATGAGTTGATTAAATGCGACCGCGAACCCTTGTTACGGGATTTTCAAATGGTCGGTAGCGGTTACGACGACAAAGATCCCTGGGCTGGTTTACTCATCCCTAAAACCAGTACCGGTAAAAAAGCCGTGGGTGGTGGTGCCAAAATGACCTATCGCTACTACCTGCAAGATGCCTATTTTGCGGTGTTACTGCAAGTGCCGACAATCAGAGCCGATACCCTTATTGAAGCACTTAAAAATCCGGTCTGGGATGTTTTCTTGGGCAGAAAAAACTGCGTCCCTACGGATTTTATTTATCACGGACTCTACGCTGACGAAGACTTGGCGGAGGAACAAGCCTTGAAGATTGCAGCAGAGAAAAATCTGTTTGAAGATTTTCGCGTATTATGCGGTGAGCATGAGGGTGAAGTATTGACTTTAATGGATGTTCCCCTTCAGTTTGGTGAGCACAAGTTGTACCGAGATCGTCGAGTGACTGTGATTACCACTTAAGCATTAACGCTCTTTAACAAACTGGTTTTCCTCACGTCCGTGGGCTGTTTTCTTTTTTATTGGGTGGTGTTATGGCAAAAGAAGATTCCGATATTACTCGGCTGATTATAAAAGTTACCCGCGACACGCTACCGCAAGTCAGCAGTAAATACCCTTTCATTTATCTGGAAAGGGGGCGGTTGGAGATCGACGATAGCAGTGTCAAATGGATAGACAGCGAGTGCAACGTGATACGTTTACCCATTGCAACCCTGAATTGCTTATTACTAGGCCCAGGGACTTCGATTACGCATGAAGCCGTCAAAGTCATCTCAGCGTCTAATTGCGGTATTTGTTGGGTGGGCGAAGATAGTCTGCTATTTTATGCGGTAGGTCAAACCGCCACGTCCAATACACGCAATTTTCGCAAACAGATGCTTTTGGCGGCAGATGAGAATAAATCGCTCGAAGTTGTTCGCCGACTATATGCACGGCGTTTCCCTAAAGCCGAGTTGGCGGGTAAAAATCTAAAAGAAATGATGGGCATGGAAGGCTATCGGGTGCGCGAACTATATCAACAAAAAGCCTTGGAGTATAAAATCGGCTGGAAAGGTCGATCTTATGTGCCGGGTAAATTTGAATTGGGTGATATGACCAATCAAATTATGACCTCAGCCAATGCCGCGTTATACGGTATTATTAGTTCAGCGGTGCATAGCATGGGCTATTCGCCACATATTGGTTTTATCCACTCCGGCAGTCCACTGCCGTTTGTTTACGATTTAGCTGATTTGTACAAAGAAAATCTATGTATCGATTTAGCGTTTGCCTTAACGCTTAATATGGCTGGGCACTATAATAAACATAAGGTATCCGAAGGCTTTAGGAAGCGAGTAATTGAAATGGATCTACTGGCTATTATAGGGCCTGATATTGAAGAAATGCTGGGAGGTAAAAATGCTCGTCGTGATAGCTAATGATCTGCCCCCTGCTGTCAGGGGTCGAATGAAGCTCTGGTTTATCGAACCGCGTCCCAATGTGTTCGTTTCTGGCGTGAAGGACTCGGTAGGTAAAGCCGTAGTTGATTATCTGTATGAACACTGCCCACCGGAAAGCGGGTTAATGATTTTTCGCCGTACCAACGATGCGCCTGGCTATGAGATTCTTGGGATTGGAGATACTCGTCGCAGTATTATCGAAATTTCCGGTTTACAGTTAGTTCAGGAAAAAAGTGCAACTACTACATCTTGTGTATAGAATAGACTAATACCACAAGATGTTGGTGTCTTCCCCACGCCCGTGGGGGTGTTTCTCTGCCTCCACACCATCCATTTGGACAATAGACGTCTTCCCCACGCCCGTGGGGGTGTTTCTAATCGTGCCTTCTTTGCTGATGGTGGCCTTGGGTCTTCCCCACGCCCGTGGGGGTGTTTCTAAAGCTCATTTTCCCATAAAGCTCATTTTCCCGTCTTCCCCACGCCCGTGGGGGTGTTTCCGGTGCTGCGTTTGCTTAGTCCACATGTACCTTGTCTTCCCCACGCCCGTGGGGGTGTTTCCAGCATCAAGGGTCTTGTACGATTTTTGACGCCGTCTTCCCCACGCCCGTGGGGGTGTTTCTGCTGAATTGGCTTTTTTTAAGTCGCAAAGACCGTCTTCCCCACGCCCGTGGGGGTGTTTCTCATGAATTAGGGTTTACAAAATAATAGCTTGAGTCTTCCCCACGCCCGTGGGGGTGTTTCTAATGAAGTTGTTAGGTGATTTCCAAAGAAAATATTACCCTTTTAGAGTAAACTTTCAGCCTCCCTCATATCACTCCCACCATCATGACCATGCCATCGACTCAAAAACCAACTCTCTTACCCTTAAGCG
>Ga0268283_1001757_pt1 | contig 10163 bp, 9 predicted proteins | sample saktaG_13_FD_190140 | JGI IMG/M metagenome (GOLD analysis project Ga0268283, IMG submission 190140) | Saline water microbial communities from Sakinaw Lake, British Columbia, Canada - sak_2013_06_06_36m | ecosystem: Environmental > Aquatic > Non-marine Saline and Alkaline > Saline ... | reverse complement strand
GAGCAAATGGGCGGCAAGGTTAAGTCGTCTGATCACAGAGAATTTGGCTATGCGCAAATCAGGGCGCGTGGACATTCAAAGTTACTGGTGGGCATAGAAGATCATCTTTCAGTTGAAGGTTTTGGCTTACTGGATGTGTGGATGAGTCACGGTGATCGTGTTGTTGACTTGCCCAACGGTTTTGTGACGATTGCCAGTTCAGAGGGTGCGCCCATTGCCGGAATTGCCAATGAAGAAAAATCTTTCTATGCCTTGCAGTTTCATCCTGAAGTAACGCATACCAAACAAGGCGGACGGATTCTATCTCGTTTTGTGTTGGATATTTGCGGCTGTGAGGCGCTATGGACGGCCAGTAACATTATTGAAGACAGCATAACTGCCGTACGCGAAAAAGTAGGCAGTGATCACGTTATTCTAGGCTTGTCTGGTGGAGTTGATTCGTCAGTGGTTGCTGCGCTGTTGCATAAAGCGATTAAAGACCAGCTCACTTGTGTATTTGTGGATACGGGTTTGCTGCGCCTGCATGAGGGCGATCAGGTGATGGCTACTTTTGCTGAGCACATGGGCGTTAAAGTGATCAGGGTGAATGCCGAGCAACGTTATTTGGATGCTTTGGTGGGTGTTTCTGATCCTGAGCTGAAACGCAAAGTTATCGGCAATCTGTTTATTGAAATTTTCGATGAAGAGGCCGCGAAAATAGCCGATGCAAAATGGTTGGCTCAAGGCACCATTTATCCTGATGTGATTGAATCAGCAGGCTCTAAAAGCGGCAAGGCGCATTTAATAAAATCGCATCATAATGTCGGTGGCTTGCCGGAAAATATGCTTTTAAAACTGGTTGAACCTTTGCGCGAATTGTTTAAGGATGAAGTCAGGCGATTAGGTTTGGAGTTGGGTTTGCCAGCCGACATGGTTTTCCGTCATCCGTTTCCGGGGCCTGGTTTGGGTGTAAGAATTTTAGGTGAAGTGAAAAAGCAGTATGCCGATTTATTGCGCCAGGCTGATGCGATTTTTATTGAAGAATTGTATCGCCATGATCTTTACGACAAAGTGAGCCAAGCTTTTGCGGTATTTTTACCGGTTAAATCTGTGGGTGTGATGGGTGATGGGCGACGTTATGATTACGTGATTGCCATTCGTGCCGTCGAAACCATCGATTTTATGACCGCTCGTTGGGCGCACTTGCCTTATGAATTTCTTGATCTGATTTCCCGTCGCATTATTAACGAAGTCCCCGGCATTTCCCGTGTTGCTTATGATATATCGGGTAAACCGCCAGCAACCATTGAATGGGAATAAGTCCAAACAGCGATGAAGCCTGGATGCGTTATGCCTTCAGGTTGGCACAACGCGCTGAACAACAAGGTGAAGTGCCCGTTGGGGCGATCGTTGTTAAAGATGATCTTTGTATTGCTGAAGGGTGGAATGCGCCCATTACCACGCATGACCCGACGGCGCACGCCGAGATGGTCGCACTGAGAAAAGCGGGGCTGGCTTTGGAAAATTACCGGCTCTGTGATGCTACGCTGTATGTAACGTTGGAGCCTTGTGTTATGTGTATGGGAGCCATCAGTCATGCGCGGATAAAACGACTGGTTTTTGGCGCGTTTGACACCAAGAGGGGGGCGGTTTGTCATGCGTTGAGCCTTACCGATGCCAGTTTTTTAAATCATCGAATTGACTGGGTAGGGGGCGTTTTAGAAATGGAATGTTCGGAATTGTTAAGCAGTTTTTTTCGGGCCAGGCGCTAACGATAGAGCCGTAAAAAATTGTCCACGAAAGGCACGAAAAACACGAAAAAAATAAAGGCAAAGGTTAAATCAGCGCTACCAATTTTAGACGGGACAAGCAAAAAGTCTTAACCGTCAATACGGTTAACTTAATGATAACGTTTGCTGAGCGGAGACGAAGCGATTTGTCCGCTTCGTCTCTCCGCATAGCGAACGATTTAACCTTAAACTCCCGCCTTAAGGAATGAGCATGAAATAAGTTGAGCATCTGTAGGGGCGGATTTATCCGCCCAAGGCGAATGAATTCGCCACTACACGCATGATTCATTGGCCATTCTATTTCATGCACGTTCCTAAGTAGATAGCCAATGCGCATAACATCAGTTATCAAATCAAGATTCCCGCCATTTTTTATAGGTGTTAATCAGGGCATTAGTTGAGCAATCATGTCCGGTAATAACCTCATTGTTCTGAAGTTCGGGCAAGATAACACCGGCCAATATTTTGCCGAGTTCCACACCCATTTGATCAAATGAATTTATGTTCCAGACAGCGCCTTGAACAAAAATTTTATGTTCGTAAAACGCTAATAACGAACCCAATGTTTTGGGTGTCAATTTTTTAAACAGGAAAGAATTTGATGGTTTATTACCGTTAAATACTTTGGATGCCACTAAGACAGTATCTGTCTGTTCTGTCGGGCTGAGTTTCTTTTTGACTTCCTCAGCGGTTATACCATTGACTAACGCTTCTGGTTGCGCAAGAAAGTTTGATATTAAAATATCGTGGTGTTTTGGTAGTTTGTAATGACTGTTTGCCGCCGCCAAAAAATCGCAAGGTATGAGTTTGGTGCCTTGGTGGATGAGTTGGTAAAAGGCATGTTGACCATTGGTGCCAGGTTGTCCCCAAATAATTGGGCCGGTGCTGTAGTCAACTTTTTCACCCTGCAAATTAATGCTTTTGCCATTGCTTTCCATATCGCCTTGTTGAAAATAATCGGCGAAACAGCGCATGGATTGATCGTAAGGCAGTAAGGCATGAGATTCGGCATTAAAAAAATTGTTATACCAAATTCCCAGTAAGGCCATAATTACCGGTATGTTTTGTTCGTAAGGCGTGTTGCGAAAGTGACAATCGGCTTCATAAGCACCTTGCAACAGTTCTTCAAAATTATCCATGCCGACATATAAGGCAATGGACAAGCCAACGGATGACCAAAGCGAATAGCGACCGCCTACCCAGTCCCAAAATTCAAACATGTTGTTGGTATCGATGCCAAAGTTGGCGACATTTTCTGCATTCGTTGAAATAGCCACAAAGTGTTTGGCAATAGTAAGTGGGGCTTTTGCGCTATCAAGAAACCATTTTTTTGCAGAGGTTGCATTCATCATGGTTTCTTGGGTATTAAAGACTTTAGACGCGATAATAAAAAGCGTGGTTTCTGCCGATAAGGACTTTAATACTTCAACAATATTGGCCTGGTCAATATTGGAGACATAATGCACTTTTAATGCTTTCGAGCTATAAGGCGCAAGTGCTGTTGAAACCATTTTAGGGCCTAAGCCGGAGCCGCCAATGCCAATGTTGACAATATCAGTAATGGCTTTTCCGGTATAGCCTTTCCATTCACCGGAACGAACAGCCGTGCAGAAAATTCTCATTTTGGCTAAAATCTGATTAATTTCCGGCATAACATCCTGTCCATCGACATAAACAGGAACATTGCTCTTATTACGGAGTGCGGTGTGCAGGACAGCACGATTTTCAGTCGTGTTGATTTTTTCACCGGAAAATAGGGCGTTAATTTTTTCGTTAAGCCCAGCATGATTAGCAAGATCTATTAATAGTGGTAATGTTTGATCTGTTATTCTGTTTTTTGAATAATCAAACAATATCTCATTAAAATTAACTGAGAACTTGTTGAACCGGTCAATGTCTGCTTTGAAAGCATCGCGTAGAGAATTATTTTTGGTTTGATCGTAATGGCTTTGTAAGGCTGTCCACGCTTTTGAGGTAGTCAAAGATGACATGTTTTTTGGCTCCGTTTAAAATAAATTACCATAAGTCTACGAAAATGGCGCTAGGATAGCAATAGCGCAATGGGTGCATTATTATTTGCTTATATATCGCCTGTTTTAGGCAGGTATCCTATCAATTCCTTTATTTAGGTGAGGTGGTGTGCTAGAGTTGGCATTGCTATGGGGTAGGTAAGTAGCAAATGCAGCTTGTTTTTAATGAAAAAAAGGTTATATAGAGCACTAACAATTCATATAATAATAACTATGTATCAAAATTGGAAGGTATTATGAACAGAGTACAACTAATAAGAAAGGGTTTCCTAGGGCTTTTAGGATTGTTTTTTTCAGCAACCTTATGGGCGCATGGTGGCGCAGCTGGAACGGATACGGATCAGTGTAAATTTGAATTACAACCAACGCACTGGATTCATTACACTGCTTATCAGCCTAGTGCATATCCAGCGGAAGAATTTTGCGGTAAACTTCCTGGTTTAAATACGCTAACTCAACTGGTTTTTGATTATCAGGATATGAAATATAGAAATATGTTGGTTGAGTTTGAAGTAACCAAAGAACCTGAAGGCACGCGTGTATTTTTCCTACCCAGTGCAAAACATAAAAAAGGGTCGGTTAACCTGGAATTGAAAAATGGCGTGTCAGAGCCCGGACAATACCTGATTCATATTACCTTGGTACCCGATCCGGCTGATACTGAAAATCGCACTCAAGGTGAGAGATTGGATGTACACATGGGCTTTAAGGCGGGTGGCGGTCAACAAGTAAGCAGAAATAGTATACTGTTGTATGTATTTGTTGCACTGGCAGGTTTGTATGTGTTGTATCTGTCAAATGCCGGTTTTAAACGTAAAGTCGACGAAGTTCTTACAAAAGTTAAAAATTGATAATAAAGTCGATGTTACGCATTCGCTATGAACTATCTATTGCTTTATAAAATGATTGGTAGGGTGAAAGCGTAACATCGATAAAACAGTTTGTATGTCAAGCAGGTTTGATTTTTTGAGCGGTAGTGGACTACTGGCAATTGATCCAAAAAAGCACATTGATTATGTCAAGTAAAAGGGGAAACAAGTAATGGTGAAGTTATTGTCGGTTGGAGTACTGATTACTCTTTTTTCTGCGCCGGTTATGGCTCAGGACTATGAAGAGCATGATAGTATGCTGATGGATCACGGTGATGGTCACTTGATGGATATGGCGGGCGGCATGGTTATGGGACAAAATGCCAATACCTTGCCCGGTGGTTGCGATAGCATATCTGAAACCAAAGAAATTACCGTACATGCCGGTCATAAATATGCTGAAAAATTCCCGGGCAGAATGTTCGCATTTGATACGCAGGAATTTAATTTTAAGCCGTGTACAAAATTGACTGTCCATTTTATTAATGAGGACAATGTGCGGCATCAATGGATGATGCATGGACTGCCTAAATATTTATACCCCAAAGGCATGTTTCATTTGGAAGCAACCGGCCCTTCAAAAATTTCAGGCACATTAATTTTACCCCCTGGCGATAAAACCTATCTGGTGCATTGCGATATTGCCCAACACATGGAAAAAGGCATGAAAGCCCAGTTAAAGGTGGGTAAAGGCGATGGTGATTTGCCCAGTATTCCCGGTGTAACCGCTTATGTTGAAGCGGATGATTATACGGCAACCTTGCCTCAATTGGCGGCCAAAGCAGACGCTGAAGCACTTGCTGTGCCGGCGATTGTTGCAACGGCAGTGCCTGTACCTAAAACAACTGTGCAAGCTGAAGACTCTGTTATTTCGGGTGTTACGGTAATTGGCCTGGCATTAGGTTTACTGGCGGCACCTTTTCTGGCCCGCAAATTTAAAGGCTTGAGCGTATCAGAAGTAGTCGCTTATGTATTTGATTTATTAAGGGAGTTTATTAATCTTGTCGTAAGCTTACTCTCCATTTTGATTAAATGGGTCGTTGCTAATAAAAACAAAATACTGCCTAAAAAATAAGTATGGGCAACACTGAAAACCCTGTGCTCTTTGAACGCAGGGTTTTTTTGAGATAAATAAATGCAAGAAATAGCGAGTGGACTTTGGGGACTGTTTTTTAGTGCATTTATATCATCAACCCTTGCTCCGGGAGGATCTGAAGCCGTTTTGGCTTACCAAGTATCGACCGGAAATTTCCCTGTTCAATACCTAGTTATTGTCGCAACCCTAGGTAACACACTGGGTGCCATGACAACCTGGGGCTTGGGAATGTTAGCGGCAAGAAAGTTTCCGGTAGCAAATCGGTTGCCGGAAAAAAAACAGAAGGCACTGAACCTGGTAAAAAAAAGAGGTGTCTGGGTCTTGTTTTTTTCATGGTTACCCGTAATAGGCGATGCTTTATGTTTTGCGGGTGGCTGGTTAAAGCTCCCGTTGTTGCCTGCTTGTTTAATTATTTTGTCAGGAAAATTGGGCAGATACGCAGTAATAGCATGGATGTTTGTATGAAGTTAGGACATAGGTCAGGTGAATGATAGACTTAACGGCAAAAAATTGGCATCTTTTATTCCTCTGTTTACACTTTTTGCAAATATCCGATGCGTAGGTCGGGTTAGCGACAGCGTAACCCGACAAATCGTACTGTCTTTGTCGGGTTACGGCTAGCACCTAACCCGACAAAGATTATTTGCATTTTTGTGTGATAAAAAAGTGTCAACTACTTTTGGGCTTCTATGAAGGATGCCAAAAAATTTAACTATAAAAAATAGTTGTGTTACTTTTGTCGTGTACCGATGGTTGGCTTTGCAGGAATTGATGGAAGGTATTTCGTAAACACTTCTAATGGAAGATTTCGTAAAAGCTTTTTCATGGCTGTGGCAGCCTGCCTCGTAAATTAATCTCAAAATGAAATCAAATTTAATAATCAATGACAATCAATCCGCATGGATTGAAAATGCCCTGCTGATTTCGGCTCTCGCGCTTTTTCCACTGCTGTATTTGACGTTAAGGGGATGGACAAATACGCTAACCTTTGTTCTGTTTGTCATCGCTTTATTTCATTTTTTTCGCTTGCCTAGATCGGCGTGGGGAATCAAAAATATTAGTGATACTGAGTGGGCGGTTATCATGGCGCTGGCCTCAGGTTTTCTGGCTATTTTAGTTAGTCAATTATTGCGCCAAAACGTGATTTTTAAGCCTTATGACGGGCCACTGCGCATGTTATTGTGCGCACCGATTTTTCTGTTGCTGGTAAAAAGAAAGATCGATTTTGTGCAAATATTTCAGTATATCTGTCCGCTATCACTGCTGATACTGTTGGTGTTTGTGCAGTTGTATCCATTTCCAATAAACACCACGTGGGGCGGCGGCCGGTTTGGCACTTACTTTGTTGATCCCAATACCATTGGAATTTATACGATGTTATTGGCTTTTATGTGCCTTTTTTCTATTGATGCTGTCAGTAAAGATGGTGTGGCTTTAAGGCTTTTGAAATATGCGGGTGTAATGGCGGGATTTTATCTTGAATTAAAATCCCAGACACGGGGTGCCTGGATTGCAGAGCCGGCTATGTTAATTTTGTGGGCTGCCCTTCATTGGCAATCAAAAAGTAAGGCAGCGTTGTTGATCTCTACGTTGATCAGCGTATTGGTAATCTTGGGGCTTTATTTTTTTATTGCTGTTTTTCATGAGCGGGTCAATAGTATTTACTATGAACTTGCTTCGTGGCTAAATAAAACCAATACCGATACTTCAACCGGAATTAGGTTGTCCATGTGGCAAATGTCGTGGATATTATTTAAGCAAAATCCAATCTATGGCTATGGTGATTTAGGTTACCAATCTAAATTGTTGATGCCCCAGATTCAATCTGCATTTTCCCGGGAAGCAATTGCTATGATGGCGCAAGTTGGCCCTCACAATGAATACCTTGCTAACACGGTGCGGTCAGGGATATTTGGGTTGATTGCGGTCTTGTTGCAGTTTTGTGTGCCTGGCATGGTTTTTATTCGAGGTCTTAAATCTTCGGTTAAGGCAATTAAAGGCACCAGTGCGATGGGCCTTTGCCTGGTAATGGGTATGATGATTTCGAGTTTGAGTTTGGAAGTGCTGGCACTGAAATATACAAGTTCATTTTATGGCCTGATGGTCGCTGCTTTATGTGCTTCTGTGCTGTGGAAACGTCCTTCTGAAAATTAATAATGAAGCTATAACAGTCTGTTTGCTTTTGTTATTTTAAATACTAGAACTTTAAAAGAGGTAGTTGTGCTTCGTCATTTTCCCGTTAGTCATATCGCATACCCACATAAAAAACGTGATTATTTTATAGCGGCATTCACGTTTCTTTGTGTCGCCGTCTGTTTGATGAGTGATGCCAATGCCAGTATAGAAAAACAAAATGCACTAGGCGTTAGCGGTTGGGTATTTTTAATTGGTTTGTTACTCGGTGAAAATAGAGAAGTTAGAATGCAGGTTGTTATCGCGGTTATTTTTGCGACTATCGGCGAGCATTTTGCCTCTCCTTTTATGGGCGGTTATACCTACCGATTTGGAAATGTACCCAATTATGTGCCGCCCGGGCACGGCATGGTTTATCTAACTGCGGTGGCATTGGCGCGTTCGGGTCTGTTTTTAAGATATGCCAGAGAAATCACAGTTCTGGTGATAGCGATTTGTGGCTTATGGTCACTTTGGGGTATCAGTGGCTTTGCTCAGCAGGGTGATGCCGTGGGTGCTTTACTGTTTTGCGTGTTTTTGGTCTATTTATTTAAAGGCCGTTCGCCGATGGTTTATCTTGCAGCGTTCTTTATTACAACGTGGCTGGAATTAATAGGCACCGCTGTAGGTACTTGGAAATGGGCAGCAATCGATCCGGTTTTGGGTTTGCCTCAGGGAAATCCACCCAGTGGTGTTGCTGCCTGGTATTGTTTGGTTGATGCAGTAGCCATAGGGGGTGCTCCTTTTATTTTAAGTGGCTTTAAAAATGGTCATGAATGGATTAGAGCTATGAAAGCGAGAAAAAATGCTTATCAAGGCCCAGGCAATGACTAGCGCCTTGTTTTAAGGTGGGTATGGATTGTTGCAACGCTTTATGGTTCAGTGTGAAAACGATGTGTAACGGGAAAAAATAATGACAAACATAACACACTTATCGCAATTGGATTTGAATGGCACCTATACTTATGCTGATTATTTAACCTGGCAGCTTGATGACGCACTTGAATTAATCAAGGGTAAAATAATGCTGATGTCGCCTGCGCCTAATGTGAATCATCAGCGTATTTCCATAAGATTAGGCGCAATACTCTATAATTTTCTTAAACAAAAAAACTGTCAACCTTTTGCCGCGCCCTTTGATGTACGGCTCTATGATAAAAATAAATCAAGGGCAGCGGATCATGATATTTATTCGGTAGTTCAGCCTGATTTATGTGTCATTTGCGATAACAATAAACTGGATGTGCAAGGTTGTTTGGGTTCGCCTGATTGGATCATTGAAATTTTATCGAAAGGAAATTCTAAAAAAGAGATGCAGATCAAATATGATTTGTATCAGGAAAATGGTGTAATCGAATATTGGCTGATCTATCCGGTTGAACAGGCTGTTTATCAATTTGTCCTGGATGCGGCGACGCAAAAATATAGCTTGTTTAAAATGTATTCGGGAGAAGACAAGGCAATCCCTTACCTATTCCCGGATTTGGAAATAGATTTACAAGAAGTATTTGCTGAGTAATCAAGTAGGTAAACGCACCTCTGCCATAAATCGAGATGCAATCAACATTAATAACCGAGGAAATGCTATGGAACGTCGTAATTTTATTCGCTTAAGTATAGCCAGCATCGGTGCTGGTATGGTCGCACCCACTTTGGCTTTGGCTAATAGTGAGAAACCCGTAAAGGGAGCCAGTGACATTTATTATACTAAGGAAGATCCTGGTCGCTGGAGTGGCAAGGTTGCCACGCATTTACCCAATATTGAAATAGAAAAAGCGGGTGGTAACGTCACTGTAAAAATAGTAACACCTCATGAAATGAAAGGTTACGAGCATTATATTATTAAGCACGTTTTATTGGATCAAAACTATAAGTTTTTAGATGAGCACCTGTTTGATCCGACCAAAGACACGGCGGCAATATCAACCTTTACACTGCATGATTACAGTGGCCCGATTTACGCACTGAGTCTATGCAATAAGCATGATCTTTGGTTGAATGCGGCTGAAGTCTGAGTATGAGCTTCAGGTTGTTGAGTAGGTAAGAAACCCATCAAACGGATGGTAATCTTTGAATATTACTTTATAAAAGGATGGGGATTTTGGGCATCCTTCATTCATCGGTTTACACTTTTTCTAATTACAGACGCGTAGGTCGGGTTAGCGAGAGCGTAACCCGACAAATCGTACTATCTGTGTCGGGTTACGGCTAGCGCCTAACCCGACCT
>Ga0268283_1001756_pt1 | contig 10165 bp, 5 predicted proteins | sample saktaG_13_FD_190140 | JGI IMG/M metagenome (GOLD analysis project Ga0268283, IMG submission 190140) | Saline water microbial communities from Sakinaw Lake, British Columbia, Canada - sak_2013_06_06_36m | ecosystem: Environmental > Aquatic > Non-marine Saline and Alkaline > Saline ... | reverse complement strand
AAGGTCTTCGCTCGTGCTTGTGAATCCTGAAGGTCCTGTCCAGGCAAAGGAGTATGCAGTAGTACCACCGGTAACAGTAATATTTATGGCCCCGGTACTGTTCCCGAAGCAAAGGATGTTCGTCTGGCTGTCCAGATTAATAGTAAGTGCAGCAACAGGTTGTGAAATAGTAATCTGTAATGAAGCAGTACACCCGGCGGCATCGGTAACAAGTAGGTTGTAAGTGCCAGCAACGAGTCCGCTAAGGTCTTCGCTCGTGCTTGTGAATCCTGCAGGTCCTGTCCAGGCAAAGGAGTAGGCTGTCGTGCCACCGGTAACAGTAATATTTATGGCCCCGGTGTTGTTCCCGAAGCAAAGGATGTTCGTCTGGCTGACCAGATTAATAGTAAGAGCAGCAACCGGTTGTGAAATAGTAATCTGTAATGAAGCAGTACACCCGGCGGCATCTGTAACAAGTAGATTATAAGTGCCAGCAACCAGTCCGGAAATATCTTCATTTGTGCTTGTGAATCCTGCAGGTCCTGTCCAGGCAAAGGAGTAGGCTGTCGTACCACCGGTAACAGTAATATTTATGGCCCCGGTGTTGTTCCCGAAGCAAAGGATGTTCGTCTGGCTGTCCAGATTAATAGTAAGTGCAGCAACCGGTTGTGAAATAGTTACTTGTAATGAAGCAGTGCATCCTGCGGCATCTGTAACAAGTAGGTTGTAAGTGCCAGCAACGAGTCCGCTAAGGTCTTCGCTCGTGCTTGTGAATCCTGAAGGTCCTGTCCAGGCAAAGGAGTAGGCTGTCGTACCCCCGGTAACAGTAATATTTATGGCCCCGGTGTTGTTCCCGAAGCAAAGGATGTTCGTCTGGCTGTCCAGATTAATAGTAAGTGCAGCAACCGGTTGTGAAATAGTTACTTGTAATGAAGCCGTGCATCCTGCGGCATCTGTAACAAGTAGATTATAAGTGCCAGCAATCAGTCCTGAGAGATCTTCATTTGTGCTTGTGAATCCTGCAGGTCCTGTCCAGGCAAAGGAGTATGTAGTAGTTCCACCGGTAACAGTAATATTTATAGCTCCGGTACTGTTCCCAAAGCAGAGAATGTTCGTTTGGCTGTCCAGATTGATAGTAAGCGCAGCAACAGGTTGTGAAATAGTTACTTGTAATGAAGCAGTGCATCCTGCGGCATCTGTAACAAGTAGATTATAAGTGCCAGCAACCAGTCCGGAGAGATCTTCATTTGTGCTTGTGAATCCTGAAGGTCCTGTCCATGCAAAGGAGTAGGCAGTAGTTCCGCCGGTAACAGTAATATTAATGGCTCCGGTACTATTTCCAAAGCAGAGAAGGTTTGTCTGGCTGTCCAGATTAATATTAAGCCCGGCAACAGGTTGTGAAAGAGTAACCTGCAGAGAAGCAGTACACCCGGCGGCATCGGTAACAAGTAGGTTGTAAGTGCCAGCAACCAGTCCGCTAAGGTCTTCGCTCGTGCTCGTGAATCCTGCAGGTCCTGTCCAGGCAAAGGAGTATGCAGTAGTTCCGCCGGTAACAGTAATATTTATGGCCCCGGTTTTGTTTCCATAACAAAGGATGTTCGTCTGACTGTCGAGGTTAATGGTTAGTGCAGCAGCTGGTTGTGTAATAATAATACTGGCTGTATCTGAGCATCCATTGATATCCGTGATTGTAACGATGTATATGCCTGGAGCAAGATTGGAAATAGTGGCCGTTGTTTGAACGGGAACAGTATTCCATGAGTATGAGTAGGGCTCGGTACCTCCACTGGCAGAAGCTGTTGCGGAGCCATTTTGGAGTCCAAAACATGCATTAGTATGACTTGTTATTGTAGCCGAAAGAGCTGCCAATGGCTCTGTAATGGTGGCACTGCCAGTTGCAACACAACCATCAGCATCTGTTATTGTAACAATATATGTTCCTGCCACGAGGTTAATAGCTGTTTGAGTGGTTTGCGCAGGAACAGTATTCCAGGAATACGTATATGGGGGTGTGCCGTTGATAACCGTAGCTGTAACTGTTCCATTATTCCCGGCAAAACAACTGACGGGAGAAGTGCTGGTTGTTACTATCATAGCTGGAGCCCTCTTCACTGTAACTATCTGGGCGCATGAATTGCTGATACCAGCCAAATCATATACAACCCATATCACTGATGTTGAGCCCACAGGGAATATAGCGGGAGCATTATTTGTTACTAGTGATATCCCGCAATTGTCAGAATAACCGGGAGGCGTTAATATAATACTGGTAGCTGATGAAGAACAGTTTGGAATCGTAATTGTAATAGCAGGAGGGCAGGAAATAGTTGGCTGTTCTGTGTCAAAAACGTCCACAATAAAGCTACATGACACAGTTATACCATTAAGATCAGTAAGTGTGTAAGTTACAGTTGTTGTTCCAACATTAAATCTGTAATTAATAAGATTATTTATTCCGGTGAGCGGAGAAGCATCAGTAGTAGAACCTGTCATAACCCAGGAGAGTATTACAATATTGCCGGTGTAGGAAGCAGAAATACCACTTGCCAATGCATTACAAGAATCAAGATCGTTATATATACTAAGATCGCCTGGACACGTAATTGTAGGGGGGGCTTTCTCCTCTTTTTTTGCGAAAAAATTTTGCAGGGAAATATAATTATCAGAATCTGGAATCAATTTGTTTATAATGGAATCAATTATTTCATTGTATAAACAAAAGAGAGAAAGATTGGAAGTCCCTTTTACTGTTTGATTAACTGCTTCAAGGCTGACAAATTTTTGCGCTTCATCGGTTTTTGAAGTGGATTCCTTTAAATTAAATGTAGTATTCGAATTTAATTTGATACCGGAAGGCATGGCAATAGCATTGGTTGTCTTTAATGAAATTAAAGGCATTACCATGATGATGAAAATAATTGTACGTAAAAAGCTTCGGAAGAAAAAAGACTTTTTCATCTTATTGGTTTTGTATCTATTGCTGCAGATGCCAGGAAATTCGGAGGGGATTTGAACGCCGGCTGTAAATATTTTTTTTTGTAAATTGTCTTTCATTTCTGTAGGGCAGATTAATGAAAAAAGAAATTATTGCTTTGATTAAAAATCACTTCCATTTTTTTAGTTAATGGTCTGATTCATGCTGCAATATATTACAATATAATATTGTTAAATTGAACATCCAAGATTAGTTATTACTGAATTATTAACAATAAATTGCCAAAATATTGATGATATCAAAAGCACTTATCATGACTAATATTAGTCTTCAGGAATATCTATTTATAAGGCATTCAGAGCTACTGCCAATGGAAAGATTTAGAAAGAAAAGTTAAATTTCGAAATCCAAAAAGGAATGCTTTTTTCACAGGCAAACTGCGCCCTGTTTTGGATGATTAGCAGATGCTCTTACCTGAGCCGACTTTTCTGCAAAAACAATTATTCGTTTTTATTCTGGCATTATTCCGGCAATATTTTGTAAAATACTAATTGTCAATATTTTGCATAATACTGCATACGCTTCTGTTTGTTTTTCATAGTGCTAACAACCAGCCAATTGCGACTATGCGTCCCCGACTGCCGTTGCGCAGGTTTACGAGAAATAAAAAAGTTACCGAAGTATTATTCAATGGATTTTGGTGCTTCGTGTCTGGAAGATTGCATTTTATAATTGAAAGCGCGAATTCATTTACAAATAATTGTATCAACAGTCCGGTAATATTTTATAATATGCTAATTATCAATATATTACATACGATTCTTTCGATATCACATAGTGCTGAGAATCAACGTTTTGCGCCTTTATTCGCTGCGCTTATGAGAACGCTTCGCTTAGTTGCGTCTTTATTACTCACTTTGTTCGTGAGAATGCTTCGCTAAGTTCGCTGCGCTCATGAGAACGCTTCGCTAAGTTGCGAGAAATGAAAAGTTACCGGAGTATTGTTGTATATTAGAGTGTTAAAAAAGATTTAAAATACGGATTCAATTGGATCCTGTACAACAGCTATTCTGATACAAGGGAAACTAATTATGCCATGAATGGGGCAGAATCATGCATTTTTCTTAAAAGCAGAAGATCCAAATTCCCTGCTTGCAGCGGGAAATCTAATTTCAAGGGGGAAATAAATTATAACATTGGTTTTAAAGATCCCGAAAAGTATGTGTTTCAAATTTGGGACTTGGAATTTGGGACTTTCTTGCCTGCTGCAAGCAGGGAATTTGACCTGATAATGTACTAATTTATCCCGTTTGTGGTATCGTTTTAGCCCTTCTTCGCCGTCTTTCCTGAACTATCAGTGTGAGTTCGCGCCCCATCTGGCCTGCTATGGAGGTGTTTTCTTCAGCACGGCGAATGAGGTAGGGCAGGATGTTTTTTACCGGCCCATAAGGAATGTATTTAGCCACATTGTAGCCAGAATCAGCAAGGTTAAAACTAATGTGATCGCTCATGCCATAGAGTTGAGCAAACCAGATACGGGAATCGTTTTTTGCAAGACCATGCTTGTACATTAAGTCTGCAAGATGCTGGTTACTCTTTTCATTATGAGTGCCGTTAAAAATTGAAATATGGTCAATATGTTCAACTGAATAGGTTAATGCTTCATCATAGGCCTGGTCAGTACCATTTTTGTCCGGGTGTATAGGTGATGTATAACCAATTTCCAACGCACGCTTGCGCTCTCTTTCCATGTATGCACCTCTCACAAACTTAATCCCAACCTTGTAATTCCCGGTGATGGCGTGTTGTAAAGTTATTTTTAAGAATTCAAGCCTGTCAGTGCGATACATTTGCAGGGTGTTGTAAACAATAGCTTTCTCCTTGTTGTATTTCTCCATCATTTCGGTCACAACTTGATCAACAAAAGACTGGTAACACGAATCTTCAGCATCAATCATCAGTGGTATATCATTTTTATATGCTTTCTGGCAAAGGGATTCCACGCGTTGTTTAAATTTCAGCGCTTCGTTTGCAACTTGCGGGCTGAGAGCTAGGCCAGAGTTTGCTTTTTCGAGTGTTTCAGCGGAAGCAAAAGCCGTGGGTTTAAAAACAGCAAAAGAAATATTTGGGTCGTCAGCTGCATTTGTGATTGTGAGCATCGTTTCAGCAAGAGTACTGTCCATCGTAGCAGCATCTTTGCCACCTTCAACAGAATAGTCAAGGATAGCCCCGACTTTGAACTTCTCAAGCAGCCTGACTGTTGGAATGCATTCTTCAATTGTTTCGCCGCCAACAAAATGTTTGTAAAGTGTAGGTTTAATTGCCCAGGCAACCGGAAAGTGTAAGCCAAGAGCAATATTTGTAAATGCTTTTCCTACTTTTACGAAATACCTGTTGTTCATTAGCCGGAAGAGCCAGAATGCACGGGAAAGATCGCTGTTGGTCTTATAGCGGAACGCTACTTTTGTATTGTCAAATGAAATCATGTATTGAAAATATGAGATGTAGTTGTCAAAATTAATCAAATTCCCTATCAGGATTCCCCTTTCTATGATTAAGATAAAAAGTTACCTTTTATATTGACCTGACATTAACTATTAACAACGAAAGCAGCAGGATAGGCTGATCATAAGGTTCAGTCTGATTTACAGCAATTTATCTTTAACTTTGTTCGCTCATGCACGCCAATCACCTATTCGACTCGGGAAACTATCCCATCTACACTGGCCCGGCAGCCTGGGATGCGCTTAATGCTTTCTTCGGCTCCTGCAACTATTCCAAAATATTTATCCTGGTTGATGAAAATACAAATGAGTATTGCCTCTCACTGGTTGTGCGAAAAGCTAAGGTATTGGCCGGTGCTACAGTATTAAAGATCGAAAGCGGTGAACAGAATAAATCAATTGAAGTATGTACTAAACTATGGCGTTTGCTTATGAATCATGGAGCAGACCGTCGCTCTTTGCTGGTAAATATTGGTGGTGGGGTTATTTCCGATCTCGGAGGTTTTGTAGCCGCCACTTTTATGCGGGGAATACAGTTTATTAATATCCCTACTACGTTATTAGCGCAGGTTGATGCTTCTATCGGCAGCAAAGTTGGCGTTGATATGGATGGAATCAAGAACCAGATTGGACTCTTTTCCGATCCGTTGGCTGTATTTGTTATTACTGAGTTTCTCCATACCCTGCCACAAAGACATCTCCGTTCGGGTTATGCAGAAATGATTAAACATGCGCTCATTGCTGATCCTGAATACTGGAAGGTTATTACTAAACAAGGCTTTGACAACGATCTGGGGTGGGAATATCTTATTGAACAGTCTATGCAAATAAAACAACAGGTAGTTAAGTTTGATCCTTTCGAACGAAATCTACGCAAGGTGCTCAACTTTGGGCATACCATCGGCCATGGACTCGAATCCTATTCACTCCTTCACGATGAAAAGCCTATGCTGCATGGCGAAGCTATTGCCATTGGCATGATCTGCGAAGCATTCATATCAAACAAAATGTGCGGATTGCCGGAGGACGAACTTAAAGAGATTGTTGCCTACGTAAATGCGAGTTTTGGATATCGTGAACTTAACGGTGATCTGGCTCTTGAAGTTCTCGAAATTATTAAACATGATAAAAAAAGTGTTGATGGGCACTGCCGGTTGACTTTGCTGAAAAATATCGGGAAAGCAGTTATTGATCAGGAATGTACACCAGATGTGATCGTAGATAGTATGCACTTTTACCTTAATTCTTCCCTCGTTTTAGCCATTTAAAGTATTCAGTATTCATAAAAGCGGTTATTTTGCAAAAGATTTTTGCAGGGTATAGCTTTTTGCATTTAGTAAGAGAATGCTCTGCCGTAAAAGCGTGAAGCATGAAAACTCAGATGATTGCATTTCTGCCTTTTTTACAATTCTCCCTCGTTTATTGTCACTTTATTTCTCAATATTAGACAACCCAAATTGACGATGTCAGAGCATAAAGTAATTAATCTGCACAGCCCCACTTGCCCGATAAACGTTAAAATTAACTTGCCTTCTTCAAAAAGTATCAGCAACAGGCTTTTAATGCTAAAAGCCTTATCAGGAATCGAATTCCCTATATTTAATCTATCCAAAGCTAGCGACACTTTGATGCTCGAAAATGCCTTGCAACATATTAATTGCAAAAGGAATGATGATAAAAGAGTTACAATTGATATTGCAGATGCAGGAACTTCAATGCGTTTTCTTGTAGCATTTCTGAGCATAACCTCTGGCAAATGGTTGCTTACCGGGAGTGAACGCATGCGCGAACGGGTGGTCGGCCCATTGGTAAATGCCTTACGTATGCTGGGCGCACAAATTGAATATGCTGCAGCAGAAGGATTCCCTCCATTGCTGATTAAAGGTGCAAGATTGGTTGGTAAAGAAGTTTCTATTGATGCGCATATTAGCAGCCAGTTCATCAGTGCGCTTATGCTAGTCGCTCCTCTGCTTCCTTTTGGGCTTACGATAAGGCTGGTAGGCAAAGCAAGTTCGGCTCCCTATATTTTTATGACAGCTAAACTAATGGAACAGGCTGAAGTTAAAATAATACAAAGTGAGGATTTTATCCATATTGAACATCAACAATACAATCCTGGCCTTTTCACCGTGGAACCTGACTGGAGTGCTGCTGCCTTCTGGTTCGAAATCGCTGCCTTTGCAAGTGAACCATCAATCGGACTTAGAGGTCTTAATGATTCTGGCTTGCAAGGTGATTCGCAGGTGGCAGATATTTTTACCCGATTAGGTGTTAAAACTGAGTTTAAGGATGAAGGAGCTGTTCTGACTAAATCATCAACCCCGGCAGTTGATCATTTTTTATATGATTTCATTTCTTGTCCTGATCTGGCATTACCTGTGGCCGTAACGTGCGCCGGTTTAAAAATAGATGCTACACTTATAGGGCTGAAATCATTACGGATAAAGGAAAGTGATCGTTTTCAAGCTCTTTTTTGTGAACTCAGCGCACTTGGGTATGAAGTGAACGAGTTGTCCGGCGATATTTTGCGGATATTGCCGGGGAAAAACATTGATTTATCAGAAAAGCATCATATAGTAGAAACTTATAATGATCACCGGATGGCGATGTCCTTCGCTCCCCTGGCGCTGCTTCATCAGAATATAAAAATTTCCAATCCTGATGTTGTGAAAAAGTCCTATCCTGGCTACTGGGAAGATCTTACCGAAGCAGGAATTTTACTAAAATAAAAATAGCCAAACGCTCAGTTTGATCAACTCTGTCATGATATTTATAAGGATTGGTTAGAAATAAGAAATTCCATAGAATTTGTCTGATAGAAGAATTCAGGTTTATTTTCCTACTTTTGTGCAAACTTCCTACCATCTTATGACTGTCGATATTTTTATTCCTTGTTTTGTTGACCAGTTCTATCCTGAAACTGGTCTTAACATGGTAAAAATCCTTGAAAAACTGGGCATTGACGTAAGTTATAATAAAAACCAGACATGCTGTGGACAGATGGCTTTCAATAGTGGATTCTGGGACGAAGCCAAAGCTATAGGAGAGAAATTTATACACGATTTTCCTCACAACCGCCCTGTTGTTGGCCCTTCAACTTCATGTGCTGGTTTTGTGAAAAATTATTACGACGAGCTATTTTACAACACTGCTTTGCATAACGAATACCGGCAACTCAAAAAAAACATGTTCGAGTTCACGGATTTCATTGCCAATGTTATAAAGGTTGAAGATATTGGAGCCTCTTTCCCACATAAAGTCACTTATCACGATTCCTGTGCAGCGCTCCGTGAGTATAAACTTGACAATGCTCCCCGCAGGTTGATGGCAAATGTAAAAGGATTGGAACTTGTGGAGATGGAAGAAACCAGCACTTGTTGTGGCTTTGGCGGCACTTTCTCTGTGAAGCATGAAGCCATTTCTACGGCTATGGCTGAACAGAAGGTGCATCATGCTCTTGATACCGGTGCAGAATATATTGTATCAACAGATCTATCCTGCCTAATGCATCAGCAAGGCTATATCGACAAACACAAACTCCCCATTAAAACAATCCATATTATTGATATCCTGGTTCAGGGATGGTAAGAGGGTGTCAATAATTATCCTAAACTCTGATTTCTATACTCTATTGTAGTTTTTCTCAATTCCTTGTCACGTTGAGTTAAGTCGAAGGGTAATTTTGACCTATCTAAGGCGTAGTAGTGAATTTCCACACATCACCTATTGTGTAATTTCCATTGGAATCGTGTGCATCAATGCGCCAGAAATAGGCTGTTCCTTTATCCATCAAAGGAGTTGTGTAATCTTTACCGGATATGTTGGCAACTTTCAGGAAAAGGGTATTTGGATCATAACCAATGTAAACATCATAAGTGAGCAGGTCATTCTCCGGGTCATCACAAAGCCACACTAGTTTAACGGAAGTTGGGATATCTGTTGAATTGTTATCGGGCGAAATATAGACAGGTTTACCTGGAGGCTGGTTGGTCAGGTCGTACACCACTACGATCATTTGTGAGGCTGAATCGACAAGACCCTGAGTGTCTTTCACAACCAACTTAGCATTATAAATTCCTGGTATGGAAAAAGAATGAGCTATTGTTTTTGTAGTTGTATATGAAGAATACTGATCCCCATCCATAAAATTCCACTTAACCTGAAGCGAAGCAATCGGATCTTCTTTGTCTGTACTTTGGGAAGCATCAAAATGGAAAATAGTTGAAGTGTCTCCTCTTGTTGTATCTGCCTCCAGTACAGCCTTCGGTAAAGCATTTTCGGAATTGCTGTTATTTTTGGAGCAGGCAGGTAGCAATGAAATTAAAATACAAATACAGAAAATATTAGCAATCTGGCAGCTTCTTCTTTTTCTCATAAAATTGACCCCTTGGTTACTTAACGGAAAAAGTGTTAAAATATTAGGCCGAAACGAATATTTTTTTGTTTTGAAAGCTAAACTTCGGTTTGCTTCGACTTGTTTCGACTCTGCTATACAACAACTGCTATCATATAAAATACAGCCAGGACGCTCAGTATATACTTAGGCTATACATGGGTTTGCTAAAAATGCTAATCCAACAGCTTAGGATAACTATAATATTGAGGATCATTGCTTACACGGATAAGTATTTATAATTTCTGATAATGCAAAATAGAACCTTCAGGAACCGGATTTTGCGGTTTTTATCAGTACTCCTTATAGAAAATTTTAGAAAATAAAAAAAATTGTATATTTTTGGATGGGATT
>Ga0268283_1001755_pt1 | contig 10167 bp, 9 predicted proteins | sample saktaG_13_FD_190140 | JGI IMG/M metagenome (GOLD analysis project Ga0268283, IMG submission 190140) | Saline water microbial communities from Sakinaw Lake, British Columbia, Canada - sak_2013_06_06_36m | ecosystem: Environmental > Aquatic > Non-marine Saline and Alkaline > Saline ... | reverse complement strand
GATCATAGAATATTTTTTGAAATTTTTCGCAAAAGAAATTACTCCCAGTGCCATGTATATTTAGATAAATGACATCTGACTTGGCAGGTTGAGACAGCAAGCCATAAAGTGTTATATTATCTATCGATTTTATTTCTACAATTGGATAACTCACACTACTTTCCCAACTGCTCAATAACAGAAATCAATTTCTTTGGCGTAATTTCAGCTTTGATTAAATAGGCGTCGGCATGCTGCTCCATGGCGTCGCGTGATTCTTCGTCTTGTTCAAAATTTGTCATTACAATAACACGAGTATTCGGGATTAAATCAACTTTGCCACCACGAAGGGCTTTTAATATTTCGGTACCACGGCGTTCTGGCAACATCACGTCGAGCAGTATAAGGTCATAGGCCTTGTTACGAGCCGAAACTAGCCCATCATTGCCATCGACAACCCAGTCGACCTCGTAGCCGGCTTTTTTGAGGCTACGGACGTACATCTCACCAATGAATCGGTCGTCTTCAATGCATAGAATTGTTTTGATGGCCATATTTACTCTCCTAAACTTTTTTGGAGGACTAGCCTCTGAACATCGAATGATTATTTATCCAGCCCTTGCCTTCGCTTATCAGGCCTTCATTGCTATTATCGCCTGCTTTGAGTTTATCTGCAACTGTGGCATAAATCGGGATAGAGACGGTAAAGGTTGAGCCCTTGCCTTCTTCGCTACGAACGCTGATTGAGCCACCATGTGATTCAACGATGGCTTTGCTGATATATAAACCGATTCCAGTCCCAGACACTGTTTCGCGCGAGCGGTGTGAGCGGTAAAATTTTTGGAATAATTGCCTAACGACATTGTCTGGCATACCGATACCGTTATCTTGGACTGCCACCTCGACAAAATCTCGATTAACTTTGGCTGTAACGCTAATTGAGCCACCTTCATTGCTGTATTTGATGGCATTGTCGATTAAATTGCTAAATACTTCGCTCATGCTGGCACGGTCAACTGCAATTGCTGGCAAATTTGCCGGGATGTTAACTGCCAAAAGCCGATTTTGTGAGCTGGCACGCAATTTCATGTCATCACTGATAATGTCATAAGTTGCGGCAACGGTGTCTTGTTTGAGATATATTTTAAGATGACGGCGGTCGTAGCGAGATGTGTTTAAAATGTTATTGATATAGCCTGAAAGTCGGTTAGCCGATACAACTAGGCGATGGAATAACTCGCGTTGTTCATCTTGGAGTGTTTCGCCCAACTCATCTTCTAATACGTCCAGGTAGCCACGAATAACTGTAATTGGTCCGCGAAGTTCGTGAGCGGCAAAGGATATAAAGTCGAGATTATCTTCGTCAACAATATACGAACTGGTGCGGTCAACTAAGGTCAGGATGGTCTCGGCAGTAGCGCCCTTTTGATAAGATGCAAAAACATCGAAAAAATGTCGATTTTCTTGATTTGGTAGACAATTTGGGATTCTAGTCCAAACATGATTAGCATGAACAGCGCTCTCTTCACAATTATTCAACCAGGCTTCAAGCGTGTCGTTGCCATTAAATATTAAATCTAATATTTTGACATTATTGTTATCAACATGTGTTGGGGCGGGCTTGTTGGAATAAATAATTGTTCTCTTGTGGTCAAGAGCAACAAAACCACAAGTTGTTGAATCTAGCGCACTCGTAAGATCAAAATCAGTTTTGGTGTCAGATATTGACATGGTTGTTGTTGACGTCATTGGTTGGTTGCTGGAAAGTTTGTAGATTGTTTGGAGGGCATCGCCAAAACCACTCTGCTGGTAGAACTCGTTATTTGGGCTTGGTGGAGTTAGGGTTGAGCGTTCGCCAGCCACACTAAGGACTGCTGCCATTAAATCGCGAGTTGGATTGGTGGCAAATTTGAAAATGATTAGACTAATTGTTAGGCTTACTGCTAGTAGGGATACGACGATACTCCAAAGCAAAACTGATGCTACTGGAAAAGTATCAGTTAGAATTAAAATTACACCAACAGATAATGAAATAAATATTTGAGAAAGTATTACTACAGTAAGTATTTTTTTGTAAAAGGCAGGCCAGAACTGGTTAGCTTGGCGAGGTATTTTGGTTAGCTCCATGTCACAGCCCCGTCGTCATTAGGGACGGCGACTATCCATGCTTGGCCCTTAACTAGGGGTATATCCGCTCCAACCGCATCAGTAAATTTAATTTGGCTAGTTTTGCTGGCTTTAGTCCAAATTGCATTAGTTGCGGTCCCATTCTGGAAAATGGTTGCGTTGCCACTGCCGATGGTGGTTATATCTTCGTGGCCGTCAGACATGGTATATTCATCGACATGCAGAGCGACGACAACACTTGGGGTAATTTGTCCGGCTTCGCGGTCCAGGTGTGGTTCACCGGCCTGAGATCTGGCATAAGTATTTGTCAAACTGTCATAAATATATGAACTATTAAACATATCGTTACTGATAGTCACATTGATGTTGGTCGCGTCTGGTGTTGGGCTAACTAAACCATCAATGCGCGTAAACCCAGTGAAGGTTGAGGTCGTATAACCCTTTGACAGATTAAGTGCATCGATATTTTGAAAACTTGTATAAACATTGTGAGGAGCGTATCGGTCATCTGAGCGCCAATAATAACCGCCGTTATAAAATTGGTCAATATTGCGGTAATTGCCATTTTGGACTTCAGCCATGGCGGCGGCGCTTCCGCCTACGTGGCCAATACTGGCATCAAATGCAGCAATCCAGTCGACATAATACATTCGAACGCTACGGACTGGTCCGATTAACTGAGGTTTTTGCTCCTGGTATATTACTAAGAAGCGTGTAATGCCAGCTTCGGCAATTGCCTCAAATACGACGCCACTGTTTTTAATTCCAGATTGCGGACGAGCGTCAGGACTGTTCTCGATCATAATACCTGTTACGGCTTGTTTGGTCGTGGCTTCATCGGCAACCAGCATCCCAGTTAGCGGCGAGTAATATTTGATTGGCTCTGGTGGAGGTGTTTCGACGACTTCAACCGCAGGTGTTTCGACGACGGTCGTGGGTTTATTCGTAAAAAATAAAAATGCGACAACACCGCCAGCAACTAAAATAAATGAGCCCAAGGAGATAAGGATAATTTTATAATGTCGAATAAACCATCGATATATACGGACCCAAATATTTGGCTTTTTTGGTTCTTCCATAGCTTAAGCGTTATTATATCAAAGTTTGTTTTCAATCGCTAATATATTTTAAGCTTGCGCCACCTCGGCGTATTATTCTTTTTCACACGGCTTCGCGCCACATCCATTAAGGGCCCCGGCGCCTTACTGAATTTGGGCTGCAGATGTGTTCTTAAGAATAATATACCAAGTTGGCGTATCGCAAATATGTGAGGAAACAAACTATTTGGTGATTGTTGCGAGTGCAGAGTTGAGGCGTGATTCGACGGTGCTGTGGCCAAGAGCGGCAAGTGTTTCATTAAGGGCTGGGCTGAAAGGTGCCCAAGAAACAGCTAGGCGGATGAGACTAAACAAAATGCCGGGTTTTTGCCCAGTGGTTTCAAGTAAATGATTTAGGGTGTCTTGAAGTGAACTCGCGTCGTAGTTGCTGTTTGACAGGGCATCTTTAGCGGCACTTAATAACGATGAAATTTCGTCGTGACTGAGGGCACTCAACTGTTTATTGGCCTCAATCATTGAAAAATCTGGGGTTGGTTCGGCAAAGAAATAAGATGTCATCATTGGGATGTCGGCAAGAGTTTTGAGGCGATCTTTTACTAAAGCTAGAACCTGTTTTTTACGTTCATCACTTGCCTCTTTGGCTGATTCTGGCCAAAAATTTGCGCAACGTTCGTAGAGGTTGTCGAGTGATAATTTGCGAATCCATTGCCCGTTCATCCAAAGTAGGCGTTGGTCGTCAAAGCGTGCGCCACTGCGCTGGACCCTAGCGAGGCTAAATTTGGCGATTAGCTCGTCGCGACTAAAGATTTCTTGTTCGGTGCCGTCATTCCAGCCCATACTGGCTAGAAAATTAAGCATTGTTTCGGGCAATATCCCATCTTTGCGGTATTCTTGAACACTTTTGGCACCATCGCGTTTGCCAAGTTTCTTTTTACCATCAGGCGCTAAAATGTGTGGCAAACAGGCCATAATTGGCGGTTGAAGTTCAAGAGCTTCGTAAAGAGATAAATATTTTGGAATTGATGGGATGTATTCAAGCCCGCGGATAACATGAGTTATTTTCATTTCGGCATCGTCGACAATGTGGGCAAAATTGTAGGTTGGCAGACCGTCGCTTTTTATCAAGATAAAATCATCAAGGGCCTCTGGACCAGCTGATAAATCACCCATTACTTCGTCGTGCCAAGAGTAGCGTTTAATTTCGGATACCTTAAAGCGAAGCGGTTGTGAGCCGTTCCATTTTGTCGTTTCGGTTGGACGGTAGTCGCGATACAGGAAGGCTTTCTTGTTGTTTTTGGCCTCTAGGCGAAATTTCTCAACCTCTTCTTCGCTGTATGGGTCGGCATAAGCCAAGCCTTTATCGATGAGTTTTTGGGCCCAAGCTAAATAATGTTCGCGCCTCTCGGTTTGAATGTATGGTCCATAATCGCCACCTTTGTTTAGCCCTTCATCCCAATCTATCCCTAACCAATTTAGGGTTTCGACGATTAAATCAGTGGCTCCTTCAACAAATCTAGCTTGGTCGGTGTCTTCGATGCGCAGGACAAACGTTCCTTTATTTTGTCTAGCTAAAAGCCACGGAAATAGTGCTGAGCGAATATTGCCGACATGGATATAGCCTGTTGGGCTCGGTGCAAAACGAGTGCGAATAGATGTCATATAATTTTTATTATATCATCTAATCTAATCATAAAAGCTACAAACTAGCGGCAATGCGCAAGATTTGATCAGTCGATAGCTGGGCGTCGCCGGAAATCGTATACAATATGCCACCATTTACCCAAGATGCGTTGCCATTATGAGAATAGATTGTTAATCCTCTATCTTCGGTTGTAATGAACTCTCCGTTTGAATCTTTGGCGATCTTATCCTTAACGGCGCCTGATTCCCATGAACTTTTCTTTTGCGTAAGGCTAAATTGTTTTTTGCTGGATGAAGAATTGAAGTTTATGACAACTTGATTATCGGAAGACGTGATTGGCCCACTGCGGTCAAAACCGTCGGGTCGATATTCAGGGAAAGATGCGTTGATGCCAGTTTGGGCACTGGCTATGCTAACTAGAATATTTGAGTTTGTCAAAACAAAGTACAAAATGATTAGGATGGCGGTAACGATAGCTAGAATGATGTTGATGAGTTTGGTTTTACGCTTAAAATTCTCTTTTGATCGTTTTTGTTCTTCTGACAGTTTGCTAAAAGCTTCAGCAATGGCCGCCTCTTTGGTTGCCTTTGGGGAATTATCTACGATTGTTTTTGGGGTATTCGTAACCACGGCCATTGGGTGGCGCTGTTGGCCAATATCATACTTTTTTGGTTCTGGTATTGGGCGAATTGGGGTGACGATTTTGCGTGGTTCAAAATGGGTGACGGTTTTGCTACGAGATATGTCCATACTGCGACCGATTTTACGAACAAGCGGTTTGATTTGAGCAATTGGTTGCTTGATGGTGTGTTGGTAGATAGCCTTTGATTTTTGGGCGAAATTTAGGCGCATATCGGCGCCATTCATCTTTTCGTTCTTCATTAATATCCTCGCAGTTGAATACTTTTAGCTTAAACAGAATAACTAATGTCATTATTTTATGTTGAATATTGAAAATTTACAAGGTTTTGATTAAATTGCATGGAACTTGGTATAATGGCAGATATGCACCACAAGCTTTTTGAAAATAAAGTACTTGTAAAGAGGATAGCGGTTTATACCGTGATGACTTTGTCGGTCGTGGCGATAGTAACTTCGATTGTCTTATTTGTGTTGCTTGGGTATCGATTCGATTCTGATAATGGCAAAATTGAACAATATGCTATGTTGCAGTTTAATTCTGACCCAGCTGGCGCAAGTGTGACAGTTGATGGGGTGTATTTGTCGAATATAACACCCAGCAAAGTTACGCTTAAATCTGGCACGCATGCGATTACGATGGAAAAGACTGGTTATGAAACCTGGTCAAAGACGGTTGATATTAAGGCTGGCGCTCTGGGCTGGTTAAACTATGCTTTGTTTGTGCCAACGGTTTTAACGGTTGAGCCAATTATTGATTACACCGCAGTCGCCGAATCGCTTGCTTCGCCAGATGGCCATTATATATTGGTGGAAAATCGGTCTGATTCGGCAGAGTTTGAATTAGTAAATATTGGCTCAGATACCGTTAAGTCAACTACGCTTACGATTCCGACGACCATATATAGTAGTTCAAAGGTGGTTGGTGTTTTGCATAACTTTCATATCGAAAAATGGGACGAGGCTGGTCGCTACGCTCTAATAAAGCATAGCTATGATACAAAAAATGAGTGGCTTGTTCTGGACACTCAAGATATGACCCAAACTAAAAACATAACTCGACCATTTGATTTTGTGCCGACAAGTGTTGATTTTGCTGGGACTAGTGGAAACACCTTTTTTGCCTTAGGGTCGGGTGAAATTCGTAAAATTGACTTATCTGTCAATACGATATCGCTACCAGTTGTGACTGGTGCAATCAGCTTTAAGGTAGGCAGTTCAAATATTATCGTGTATGTTGCATCTGGCACCGAAGCTAACCAGCAAATTGTCGGTCTTTATCGCGATGGCGATGATAGTCCTCGAGTTGTCCAGACGATTACTAAAACCGACGGGTCAGTTGTCAATGCTGCGGCTACTCAGTACTTCAATGACCATTACGTAGCAATTTCTGATGGCAAGCAAGTTCAAATATTGAGCGGTAGCTATCCTAGTGCAGTTGGCGATACTTCAAGCCTTATGTCTTTCGCAACTTTTACGGCCGACGAGAATGTTGCCAATCTGTCTTTCAGTCCAACTGGAGAGTATGTTCTTGTGCAGTCTGGGGCAAATTTCGCAAGCTACGATTTGGAATATCAGTCACTGGCCACTTCAATCGTTAAGGGTACTGGTAGCGCGGTTTCGATAAGATGGCTAAATGATAATTATTTGTGGTCAGACCGTGACGGCAGTTTAACAATCCGAGAATTTGATGGATATAATGTTCATTCAATTAGCTCAATTGCCGAAGGTCAAGCCGCGGCAATAACTGGCAACGGCCGATATATTTATAGTATCGCCAAAACAGTTACGGGCTATCAGTTGCAACGCGTAAGAATGATTTTAGCTAATTAGACGAACCAAATATTCGTTCCCAGAATGTCGGTGAATTACCTGGTATTGTAGTCGTGTTTTCGGATGCGCTGGTTGGCGCTGCAGTTGATAAAGCTGGGTCAGGAATTATCTGTTCAGCAGTCACAAGTAGCCGATTATTGGCGGTGCCAAGTGGTACGCAAGTTAGTAGTGTTAAGATTGGAATTGTGGTCGGGTATATTAATTTGTCGACATCATTTGGTTGGACAACTTCTTTTTTGGTGACCGTGTAGGTGTAGCGTATGGAGTTGTAGTTAGCGTAAATTGTGTCCCCTATTTGAAGTTTTTCGAGTTGGGCAAAGATAAATTTATATTTACCAGTGTCAAGCAAGTCATTGCTACTGTGGCCAGCTATGACTGTGTTACCTATTTGACCTGGATGGCTGCTGGCGCCTGGCACTGCGAAATGGGCTAAGCCTGTTGTCATGGCTGCCATTTGCGAGGTGTAATCGCTGCCAATGTCGTAAGTTACGGGTACATCGACATTGATTTTTGGGATAATAATTCGCGGTTCAGCGCTAACAGCCAAGCTGGCGTTAGGGTCAATAATAATATTTTGCGGGTTAATGTCTCCGGGGCTAATGTAGGCAACTACATTTGAGAAAATTACTCTGTTATATTGGAGGAATAAAAAGACAAGAACAACGGATATACCAGATAAAATTGGGATAAAACTACGGCTTTTGCGGATTTTTGTAGCCGACTCTTTAACCTTACCGATTAATTTTTGACGGAGGTCAAAGATGTTTTCGTCAGCCGCCGTTCTGTCGTCGGTATGGTTGTTGGCGGATTGGTTATTATGCCCCTGTTGGGTTTTTTTGAGATGGTATGAATAATAACCTTCGTAATATTTTTGGTAGTAATTTTGCCAGGCGCTGTGGTAATCTTTCCATTTGGCAGCATCGGGCTCGGAGTGTTCGGAATGGGTTTTTTGGTAGGGGTTGTCGTCAACAGGTTGGGCAGTTGAATTTTTGTCGGATAGCATATTGTCGATTTGGCCCCTAATAACATTGGCGGCGGCTTCTTGATTTGGGCTAGACTGAGGAGAAATAGATATAGACCTCTGCGGTAACAGCGGCATCCCACTCTGCCCTATGATAGGTTCGTCTGGCTTCATTATTATAGATTCCTAATGGATTCTATTGTACAATACATTGGTAGTTACGACTATTCGCATAAGCGTTATTTAGTAGTTGTAGGTTAGTTTTATGAAATTGTTGGGCGAGTGGCGAAATGGTACACCAAATTGCTTTGCAATTTAAAAATTTAAACAGTTTGTTGGGCGGATGGTGGAATGGTATACACGTCAGACTCAAAATCTGATGTTCGCAAGAACTTGGGGGTTCAAGTCCCCCTCTGCCCACCAAACTGTTTGAATTTTTCGTCAAGGTTTAGAAGGACGGACCTTCAAAAATGAGAAAATGTTTTATGGTATTAAATTATTTGGCACTAGCCAAGCTGGCCGTGACACTTTCGAGGATTTTGGTTGGGCTCCATAACCAATAAGTTGCGGCATTAGTGGCGGTAATTCCACGCCAGATTTGCATGGGTTTGTCCCATGGCGTGCTAGTCACTTTGCCATCATAAGCCACAAGGACGGTGTCGTTATGCAAAACTGTAATACAGGTCGGATATGTGGTTGTGAATTTATGCAGGGCTTCGACCAAATTGGTCAATTGCATACTGAAAGTTAAGACAATTGGGTAATAAACGGTTTGAAATATTTTTTGTAGTTGAGCAAAAGACAAAATTAGTAATGTATCGGGTCGTTCAATTAAGGCCATACTGCTATTTCTAACTAAATCGACTGCATCGCGAGTGACTGTAAGTGGCCCATTATATTCGCGGATAAAATCTTCATAAGCAATGGCAGTTTCGCTATTGCGACCGGCGTCGCCAATTAATAGTACGCCAGTCGACCACTCACCTATGGCTTTCATCTCAATTAAAGACTCACGAGCAAGACTGCCTGATGGATTGGTAATGCCATAAATAACATCAGTCATACTGCTGGGGATAGATTTTTTCAAAACATCTGGCAGTAGGACTTTTACTTCACCAGCCCCAGTTTTCAGGGCAACAGCATAATTATCAGCAACTGCCATAAAGCCCAATTTGTTACCACCAATAATGCCTAATCGGCCGGCTTTAGTCTTTTGTTCTGGTTTGGACCATTCGATATCTGGAAATAATGGCTTGTCGGTTGTTTGCCTTGTCCAATAAATATATTCATCCATATGTTTGATTATATATCAAATTTGAAAGGCACCCGCAATTGCGAGTGCCTTAGTGGGGTGTTATGCGATGGTTTTGTCCATCCCGACCCGCTGATACGGTAGAATAATAGATTTTTCGGGGAGTTTGACGCCACTGCCGATTTGGGCGTGTTCACCGATTTCGGATAGGCTGCCGATCTTGGAGCCGTTGCCGATTCGAACCATTCTTCCGATGGCGACATCGTTTTCGATGACACAATTGTCGCCAATAGTGGTCAGCTCTTTGATCATGGTGCCGATGCCGATTCTAACGTTGTTGCCGACGATGGCACCATACTTGATGATTGCCATGTCACCTATAACGACGTCTTTACCGAAAACGACTCCCGTCCCCAGATGAACAAATTGTCCGACGCTGATTGATATGGTTGAGCCGCCATTTGGGTTGGCATAGTGAGTTTTGAGACCGGTTTTGAGTAAAGTCATCGCGTCCCCCCTCCAGTATGCTTTGCTTCGAACTGCGAAGCCGCAGGCAGATATACCTGATTGTTTACGGTGGAAGATATTTGATGGTCAACATTTTTTGGATGTCCATTTTGGCCGTGGCGCCGTCGGGAACAACATAGTCATCAGGTATAATTGTTCCGTGGCAAAC
>Ga0268283_1001754_pt1 | contig 10169 bp, 3 predicted proteins | sample saktaG_13_FD_190140 | JGI IMG/M metagenome (GOLD analysis project Ga0268283, IMG submission 190140) | Saline water microbial communities from Sakinaw Lake, British Columbia, Canada - sak_2013_06_06_36m | ecosystem: Environmental > Aquatic > Non-marine Saline and Alkaline > Saline ... | reverse complement strand
TGCTCGTTTTACTAACTACATTCTTAACTCCAATAATTATCCTGGCATCATCAGGATTTAATGCGCGTCGCCTAAATATATATTTTGGACTAATTCTTTTAATGGAAATGGCCATGATAGGGGTTTTTACCGCTCGTGACGGACTGGTATTTTACCTTTTTTGGGAAATGGCATTGATACCCATCTACTTTATCACAGCCATTTGGGGAGGTGCCAACAGAATTAGAATTACATTCAAGTTTTTGATTTACACGCTTTCCGGAAGCCTCATTATGCTGGTAGCGCTTATCTATGTTTATTATCAGACACCTTATCCTCATTCATTCGACTTTCAGGCGCTATATCATGCTTCTTTAACAATTGAAGCGCAACGATGGGTTTTCGCCGCGTTCTTTCTTGCCTTTGCTATTAAAATCCCCATTTTTCCATTCCACACCTGGCAACCTGATACTTATACAGAAGCTCCTGCTGCAAGTAGTATGCTATTAGCTGGTATAATGCTGAAAATGGGTATCTACGGTATTTTACGCCTGCTGATTCCATTGTGCCCGCTAGCTTTTGGTGACCTTGCCTTACCTGCTATTCTACTATCGGTAACAGGAATTATTTATGCTTCAATAATCGCAATCCGGCAAAAAGACCTTAAACGAATGATTGCATATGCTTCTATTGCTCATGTCGGGCTGATTGCCGCCGGTTTATTTTCTTTGAAGGATATTGCATTACAAGGCGCTGTTATACAGATGTTTTCGCATGGGATAAATGTTGTTGGTCTTTTTATTCTTATTGACATTATTGAAAACCGTTTTCACAGTCGGCGGATTGACCATCTGGGAGGAATAGCGCAGTCAATGCCGCGTTTTTCCATCATATTTTTGATCATCTTACTTGGTAGTATTGCTCTCCCGCTCACCAATGGTTTCGTAGGCGAATTCCTTTTGCTACTTGGTTTATTTCAATACAGTCCCTGGTTATCGCTTGCTGCCGGCAGTACAATTATTTTTGGTGCTGTTTATATGCTGTGGATGTACCAACGTGTGATGTATGGAAATTTACCTGTAAGACTGGTCGAAAAAGCTGCTGATCTCAGTAATAATGAAATGTTTGCGCTCATTCCTTTGGTAATAATGGTGCTATGGATTGGCTGGTATCCAAAACCTTTTCTTCTTCTTGCTGAACCTGCTATCCGAACCATATTAAATATAGCTTTTGCTTTACCCAATTGATGCTTACGATTTCTATTGTAAAAACAAATTGACACTACATGAATTCTCTGATATCTATTACTGCTCTTGGAATTGTAACCATGATGCTGGGCGTATGGCAGCTTAAAAAGTGGAACTTACCGGTTATTGTTATCGGACTTTTAGTTTCTCTATTAATAAATATGCTGGAATGGAATAAAACGGTTCATTATTTCAATGAAATGATGATAGTTGATAATTATGCAGTTGCTTTTAACGGAGTTCTTATTTTCTCTACGCTTCTTGTTTTCATGTTTGCCAATAACTATTACCGCAGCGTTTCAAGGCCCCTCGAGGACATATTCTCGCTTATGCTTTTCGCGCTTGCCGGAGCTATTGTAATGACCTCATTTGCCAACCTTGCCATGTTATTCATAGGCATTGAGATACTTTCTATTTCCATGTATATACTTGCTGGCAGTAAGAAATTCGATCTTGCTTCAAATGAAGCAGCACTTAAGTATTTTCTTACCGGATCCTTTGCAACTGGTTTTTTATTATTCGGAATTGCACTTATTTATGGTTCCACAGGATCCTTTAACATGGCTGAGATTGCAACTTATGTAAATACCAATAGTTTGTCATTGCCAGCATATTTCAAAGTAGGGCTGCTTTTTATAATGATAGGTCTCTGTTTTAAACTTGCTGTTGCTCCATTTCATTTTTGGGCGCCTGATGTTTACCATGGCTCACCAACTCTGATCACGGCATATATGTCTACGGTTGTGAAAATTGCAGGCATTGCTGCTTTCTACCGTTTGTTTGCTACATGTTTTGCATCAGCGCCTTATATATGGGTAAATACTTTGGTTGTATTTTCGGCACTCACAATTCTATTTGGAAATCTGGTAGGTGTTTACCAGAGCAATATGAAACGTATGCTGGCATACTCCAGTATTTCGCATGCCGGTTATATGTTACTTGGACTTGTGGCTATCAACAAATTATCGGCAGGATCGTTATTATTATATTCAGCAGCTTATTCTATTGCTACAATTACTGCCTTTGGAATTATTATCCTTGTACGCGAGGCTCGCCGAAACGATGATATTGTTACATTTAATGGTTTGGCTCGTACAAATCCCTACATGGCATTTACCTTGTCATTTGCACTTCTTTCACTCACCGGAATTCCTCCCTTGGCAGGGTTTATTGCCAAGTATTATATTTTTACAACGGCTATACAAAGCGGCTACCTTTGGCTGGTTATTGTTGCCATTGCAGGATCGGCGATAAGCGCTGTTTATTATTTTAAGCCTATTATTGCCATGTATATGCGCGAAGGTGACTGGGCTCCAATTCCGGTTACCAAAGGATATCGTTATCAGCTTATCTTTATGACAATATTAACCCTGGTTCTTGGTTTAGTTCCAGGGTTGCTGCTGATTATCTGATTTCTATTGAATGAATCTTTAAAGATTCTTATCACTTTATGGCTCAAAGCAAATGGTATCAAAGCAAAAAAGCTACTTCTCAGTAGCTTTTTTTGATGAGTTGAATTACAATAAATTAACGTATCAACGTAACAGTTCCATACGGTTTATCAGAGACGCCTTTGTATGTGCCCACATCCTGTGAATTCCAGATAGTACCGTCCCTGAACACTGCCTGGGCTTTCCAGACGTACACATCCTGAGGAAGAAGCTGGCCTTGATAAGTACCATCCCACGATTCGGTAGGCCTGCCAAATTCGTCTAGCTTTACGGAATGCCATAATACATTGCCCCATGTATCAAAAACTTCTATTTTAAAACTCAATAGATTGATACCTATCGGTTTGAAATATCGGGCAGTGCTAAATGGACTGGTTGGTGCAAAGGCATTAGGTATAAATAAGCCTTTGAATAGAAGATGATAGTCTGTACGAACAGTATCTGTGCAATTGAAAGAGTTCCAGGTGATAAGCTCAATTACGTAATCGCCATCTTCAGTATAAGTAACGATGGGATTTTCGGCTCCAGACAAAACCCCGTTACCAAAATCCCATTGGTATTGTATCGCATCTACTGACTTATCTTGCATCAACAATTGCCCCTGGACATTCTGGTAATTTTCCTTGAATGTAAAGGCTGTTGTAGGTATAGGGTTGGTTGTCAATGGCTGGTTGAGCGTATCAAGACAACCATTGGTATCGGCAACAATCAACCTGATTATGTAATCGCCTGCATTTGCGAAAGTAAATACAGCATTCCGTGCTGTATCAACGCCTACCGTTCCTGATGTATCAGCATACATCCAACGCCAGCCAACCAGAGGAGCCAGTGCTGAGTCCGAACGATCTGTAAAAGTTGTAGGACTGCCGGAGCAGGACGAAGACATATCGAAAAAAGCATTCGGCAACGGGTTTACATGGATTGTATGCGTAACAGTGTCGGTACATCCAATTGTGTTATTTACAATTAAATCAACATCATACGAGCCAGCCACAGTATAGGTATAAGATGGATTTTTAACTGATGAAGAATCATCAGTAGTTCCCGGAACACCAAAAGTCCATTCATAAGAACTTATTTGAGTGCCATTAGCTGAAGATGTATTATCAAACACAGCAGGCAAACCATAACAAACGTCAGCAGCATTATACTTTGCTATAGGGCTGGGATTAATATTTACCAGCAATGTCAATGAGTCGCTAACTATCTGGCTTGCTATAAGGGTTGATACTCTGAGTTTAACACTGAATATTCCTGATGTCCCGAAGACATGTGTAACATTAGGCTGCCATGAAGTGTAGGAAAGTGTAATGCCATCGCCAAAATCCCAGTCCCATTGTGAAATAGGCAAACCACAATAACTACTGTCAGCAAATGTGAACAATTGGTTTTGGCAACCAAGAGTATCACTCTTTTCAAAAATTGCTTCAATACAGGGTTTCAGTAAAAGTGAATCGGAGAATGTGGCAGAACAATTGTTCAGGTTTATCACAGTCAGGGAAACATTATACATGCCTGGAATACTGTAAAAATGTGGTAAATCAGGATCGCCGGGTGCGTCAACGGTTACTGTATTTCCGTCACCATAGTCCCATATCCATTTCGAAATCCCTGCACCACCTCCTGTAGAACTTGCATCGAAGGTTGCTATGCTGTCGCAATTACCCTCGGTGTAAGTAAATGAAGGAACAGGCAATGGCTTAACTATTACCTGCTTATATATAATTTGTGGGCAGTTATGAATATCAATAACCTGAAGAGTCACTGAATAGCTGCCTGGAAGATTGTAGGTGTGCGTAGGATCACGCAATGTGGATGTATTATCAAATCCTGACGAGGGCTCTCCGAAATTCCACGCAAAACTGATAAGTGAGTCACCTACCGGATCAATAAGTTGGGGAGTAAAGGATGTAGTCTGCAAATAGCATGTTTCGGGAATATTTACAGCAACATTCAATTGGGCTGGCACACAAACCAGTTTAGTTGTTGTGTCCATACATCCACGCATGTCAGTAACGATAAGTTTCACATTATAACAACTATCGGAGTCAAAGAACACGTAAACAGGGTTCTGGACATCGGAATACTGGAATGGATCGAACTCCCATAGCCAGCTCGCGATTGTGGCCTGGTTGGCATAGGAAGAATCCTGAAAATAAACCGCACCATTATCGCATGGAGATGCTGTATAATTGAAATTAGCATTAGGTTTACGATATACCTGTATCGGAATCGAAATGGAATCAGAACAACCAGCTGGCGTGATTACGGTTAAAGTTACTGTATAGGAGCCATCAGCAGTGTAAGTCCATGTAGGATTCTGTATAGAAGAAGTGTCATTCGTACTTGATGGATCACCAAAATTCCAGTGCCAGTTTGATATTAACTCACCATTGATTGTAAAGGACTCATCAATATATTTAGTTGTATCGCCTGAACAAGCATTGGAATAACTGAACCTTGGAACAGGCAAAGGATGGATCTCAAATGTATGCGAAATGACATTTCCACAACCGGAAGTGTCTGTAATGCTTAACAAGACAGTAAATATTCCTGCGATGGCATAAGTATGTGTAGGATTTTGAAGGCTGGAATGTGAGGAACCATCACCAAAATCCCAATCAATTTGTTGAACAACTGCCAGATTAGTTACTATACTATCAATATAAAAAGTTGTTGAGGCTCCCAGGCAATTGGGATTTCCAAAACCGAATTCCACAGCCGGCAAAGGAAGCACGGTTATAGTCTGGAGGGTTGTATCAATACATCCATTAGCATTGGTAACCTGCAGATTTATTATATAATTTCCAGCTCCACTGAAGAGATGCGATGGATTCTGTAAAATAGAAATATTGTTTGTTCCAGATATAGGATCACCAAAATTCCAGAGCCAACTTACAAGGTTTGTTCCCCCGTTTGTAGTAGTTAGATCAGTGAAATCTACTGCTGAAGCCTCACAGGTATTGCCATAGCTGAATCCGGCCAGTGGTCCCGTTGTTATTGTAACGACCAATGAAAACTCATTTTCGCAGCCTATACTTGTTGCCACTGTCAGCACAACGGTATATGTTCCGAAAGTGCTGTAAGTATGCGCGATATCAGGGTTGCCAGGAGGTGTGATAAGTGTATCCGAGCCATCTCCAAAATCCCAATGCCACGATGTTATCTGTCCCGCACTGGTGGTTGACATGTCATTGAATTGAACCGGATAGTTTGAACATGCCGGTGTGCTATGAACAAAGAATGATGCCGGAGCAGTTACTATTGTAACAAAATGGCTGATAGTGTTCGTACACCCGGCTGTATCGGTGATTGCAAGCGTAACTGTATAAGTACCGGCTTGCGCGTATAGATGAACAGGATCAATTTCCGAAGAAGTAGTGGCATCACCAAATTGCCATAAATATGCGGTTGTTGCTCCAGGATTTACAAAGGTGGAACATACAAACTGTGTAGTATCATTCATACATCCGGCAACGGAAGAAAAATCAACTATTGGAGCGGGATAAATGGTCACTTGATTTGTGATTGTATCTGAACAACCGGTTGACGATGTCACAATAAGCGAAACCTGGTAAATTCCTGCTACAAGATATGTGTGTGTTGGATCCTGGATTGTTGAGAAATTGCCTGCCCCCGAAGTAGGGTCTCCGAAATTCCATTGCCAGTCAATAAGGCTGCCACCTCCCCCGCTCTGCGATTGATCATTAAAAATAACAGCACCAATACAGGAGCTTTGATATATAAAATTTGCCAGCGGGTTTGGAACAACTGTAATCGTTTTTGAAATAAAACCTGTACAACTATCATTTGTCGTAACAGTGAGGGTTACGTTGAAATTACCATAGTTAGGAAATGTATGGGCCGCGTTCGGGTTTGTGGGCCAATTAATAGTGGTAGAATTCCCATCCCCAAAATTCCAAACATACTTAACAAGGTAGCCATATGGGGCATTGGAAAGGTTTGTGAAAATAGTTGGTGTCTCGAAACAGGTCGGTGAAGAATAATCGAAATTGGCCACCGGCTTAGGCACGATCAAGACAGTTTGTACAATAAAATTTGAACAACCGGAAGTATCAGTTACAGTAAGTGTAACCTGGTAAGGTCCTGACAGGACATACTGATGTGAAGGTTGTTGCTGAGCAGATGTAATGCCATCACCAAAATCCCAATGCCAGATTGCGATTATAGATGTGTTCATAACTGTAGCATCAGGAAAGAATTGAACAAGTGTATTCTGGCAGCGATACATTGAAGTAAAAGCTACTGCCGGGGCAGGCAAAATATCAAGTGTGTCAGTTATTGTAGCTGAGCAACCATTGCTTGTTGTAACGACAAGTGTAACGATATAGCTTCCGGGGGTTGTGAACTGGTGGCTAGGATTTGGGATAGTAGAAACATTGTTGACCCCTGATACAGGATCACCAAAATTCCAGTTCCAATCAACAAGTGATCCGCCACCATTGGATTGAGAAAGGTCAGTAAAAACTACCGGAATCCCAAAACAGGATTGATCATAATGGAAATTTGCAATAGGATTTGGATGAACAATTACATTTTGGGTTTCAGTTCCAATACAACTATCTGATGCGGTAACAGTAAGTGTAACAGCGTAAGTGCCGCCAACAGTATAAATGTGAGCAATATTTGGATTTGCAGGGAATAAAATTGTTGTATCAGTTCCATCCCCAAACTGCCAAAACCATTTAACAACGTAGAACGCGGTAGTTGTGGAAAGATTTGTAAATATAACCGGATTACCGGAACAGGTACTTGCCGAAACCGAGAAATGAGCAATAGGTAAAGGATTGATCAGGATATCATGAGAGATCGAGTTAATGCAACCGGAAGTATCCGTTACAGTAAGTGTAACAGTGTATGTCCCTGGATTTAAAAAAGCATGGGATGTTGATTGAACATTATTGTTGCTTATTCCATCACCAAAATTCCAATGCCAGGTGGCTATTGCTCCAGGATCCATCACTGAAGTATCAGCTGTGAAAAATGTAAGTTCGCTAAGACAAGCGGGAGAATAAGTATAATCTACAGGCGGCGATTGATATATTACAATCGGTTTTATAATAGTGTCACTACAATTGGTGAAGTTTGTGACAATCAAAGTGACGTAAAATGTATCAGCAACTGAGAAGATATGCGATGGATTTTGGAGGATCGAGGAATTGTCGATTCCTGAAACAGGATCACCGAAATCCCATTGCCACCCAACAATATTACCTGCGCCATTGGCGAAGGAAGCATCCGTAAATTGGACAAGCTGATCCTCGCAGCTTCCCGTGTAGTAGAAGTTTGCTATCGGGTTAGGTGTAACAGTTACAGGTAAAGTTGATGAATTTTTACATCCAAACGAGTTCCGGATTGTGAGTGTAACGTTATAAGTTCCATCAAGGGCAAAAAGGTGCTGAACATTCGGATTGGAAGGGAAATCTACAGTATCGTTAGGTGTACCGTCGCCGAAATTCCATACCCATTGATTTATCCATCCAAATGTAGTACTTGATAAATCAGTGAATTGAACTAACTGATTTGCGCAATTGGGTGTATTATATCCAAAATTTGAAATTGGCAGTTGATGAATGTCAACAAAATGAGTTACAAAACCTACCAACCCGTTAGTATCGGTAATTGTGAGGGTTACAGGATATTGGCCTACACCACCGAAAGTATGCACAGGGTTTTGGAAAGTAGAAAAGAATCCGTCACCAAAGTCCCAATCCCAGCTGGCAACTGCATATTCATCAGTAATCAAGGTGTCAACTGCGAAAACTGTTGGAGTGCCAATACAAACACCTGTGAACGTGTAATCCACAAACGGCTGGGCTGAGAGGCGTGCGAACCGTCCCTGAATACCTGTCAGGAAAACGGTCATGAGTATTGCCAGTAAAATTTTCTGTTTCATTATAAGGCGACAGTTTAGATTGAAAGTAGTTCAAAGTCGGTATTATTTATTAAATAATCTGACAATTAAATTAGTCAAAGGTACCTATATTTTGAACTATTCCGTTATTTTTAGTGAGTGATTACTTCTTAAATAAATGAGTATCTAAAGTTCAAAAATACAACCAAATCATTACAAACAAATTTTACTTTTATTAATAACTGTAATAAAGAAAGGTTACAACAAATTATTGATCTTATATTTGTAGCAAGTTTATCTAAATCTTTAGCAAATAAACTTTTCTATATGAGAAACCAAATAATCCGGATCGCTTCAATCGCTGCAATAATAGCTGTTTCAATATTTCTGTCTGGCTGCAAACAAAGGCCTTCAAACACTGCCCAATCCATTGCCAGGGAAGAGTTTGGCAAACTCACTGATGGCAGGATTGCTGATCTTTATACACTAACTAACAAAAACGGGTTGGTGATGAAAGTGACCAATTACGGCGGAACGGTTACATCCTTGTCCATACCAGATAGAAATGGAAATTTGGCTGATATAGTACTTGGTTGTGATTCGCTGCAAGGTTACCTGAAGGCAACTGCATATTTTGGAGCTATTGTTGGCCGCTATGGAAACCGCATTGCAAAAGGACAATTTATTCTGGACGGTACAACTTATAACCTTGCCAGGAATAATGGTCCAAATACACTTCACGGAGGGCTTATTGGTTTCGACAAAGTGATTTGGGAAGCAACTGAAATCAATGACACTATTGGTGTTGGGCTTAAATTGCATTACCTTAGCAAGGATGGCGAAGAAGGATATCCCGGAAACCTTGATGTTACAGTTACATACATGCTTACCAATAACAATGAATTCCGCATCGGCTATATGGCTACCACTGATAAAGCTACTCCGCTAAACCTCACGCATCACAGCTATTTCAACCTTGCGGGGGCTGGAACAGGAGATATTTTAAAACACCAGGTTATAATTGAAGCCGGGAAATACACAGTTGTAGACAGCACCCTCATCCCTACCGGCGAATTACGCGATGTTAAGAGCACTCCACTTGATTTTACAATGATGCAGGTTATAGGCTCAAGAATAAAGGAATTGGGTGGTAATCCGGTAGGATATGATCATAATTATGTATTGAACAGCGGAGACAAAGAACTTGCGCTGGCTGCTAAGGTGATGGATCCTTCATCAGGCAGGGTAATGGAGGTTTATACCGACCAGCCGGGAGTCCAGTTTTATACCGGTAATTTCCTTGACGGAAGCATTATAGGCAAAGGTGGCAAAGCTTATAAGCAATATTATGGATTCTGCCTCGAAACCCAGAAATTTCCAGATTCGCCTAACCATCCAACATTCCCAAATAGTATCCTTAAATCTGGCGAAACGTACAAATCAACAACGATCTATAAATTTACACATTAAATATCTTTAAACTGAATTATCAATAGTTCGGTAATATTTTGTGAAACACTAAGTATCAATATGTTTCAAATGTTTCTGTTAATTCGGTATATTGTTTACAACCAATCCATTGCGCATTTGCGTCTTTATTCGCTGCGCTCATGAGAA
>Ga0268283_1001753_pt1 | contig 10169 bp, 10 predicted proteins | sample saktaG_13_FD_190140 | JGI IMG/M metagenome (GOLD analysis project Ga0268283, IMG submission 190140) | Saline water microbial communities from Sakinaw Lake, British Columbia, Canada - sak_2013_06_06_36m | ecosystem: Environmental > Aquatic > Non-marine Saline and Alkaline > Saline ... | reverse complement strand
ATGATTCATATCGGTAAAAACACTCGTAGCACGATTGTTTCAAAGGGTATTTCAGCGGGAAAAGCTCAAAATACATATCGTGGTCTAGTTAAGGTTTTGAAAAGCGCAGAAAATGCGCGTAACTATACTCAATGCGACTCTCTTTTGGTGGGTGATCAATGCGGGGCACATACGTTTCCTTATATTGAAGTCAAGCAGCCTTCTGCTCAAGTTGAGCATGAAGCAACCACGTCTAAAATTAGCGAAGATCAGTTATTTTTCTGTCAACAACGTGGACTCTCAGCAGAGGATGCGGTATCCATGATCGTCAATGGTTTTTGTAAAGAAGTATTTAAGGAGCTGCCAATGGAGTTTGCAGTCGAAGCACAGGCCTTGTTGGGCTTGAGTCTTGAAGGTTCAGTAGGATAAATAGATAAAATTTTTAATATTGGGGTGTAAAGCCCTTTAAATGAAACAGGTAAAATAGCATGCTTAGCATAAAAAATCTTCACGTTAGCGTCGGTGACAAGCCCATTCTTAAAGGAATTAATCTTGAAATCAATGACGGTGAAATCCATGCGATTATGGGCCCCAATGGCTCCGGTAAAAGCACTTTATCTCATATCTTGTCAGGCAAGAGTGGCTATACGGTAACTGAAGGCTCAGTAACCTATCAAGGTAAAGATTTATTGGAAATGCCGCCAGAAATCAGAGCGCGTGAAGGTGTTTTTTTGGCATTTCAATATCCGGTAGAAATTCCCGGAGTCAGTAATATTTACCTTTTAAAAGCGGCTCTTAATTCGATTCGTAAACATCATGGGCAGTCTGAAGTGGATGCGATGGATTTCTTGACTTTGGTTAAAGGCAAGGTGCGTTTACTGGAAATGGACGAGAAATTTCTTTATCGTGCTGTCAATGAAGGTTTTTCGGGTGGTGAAAAAAAACGTAATGAAATTTTACAAATGGCGATCTTGGAACCCAAGCTTTGTATCCTTGATGAAACTGATTCCGGTCTGGATATTGATGCGTTAAAAATAGTTTCGGAAGGCGTTAATTCGTTGCGCTCACCTGATAGATCATTTGTGATGGTCACGCATTACCAACGTCTACTGGATTACATAAAGCCGGATTTTGTCCATGTTTTGGCGAATGGCCAAATTGTTAAATCAGGCGGTGCTGAACTGGCACTAGAACTTGAAGAAAAAGGCTACAGTTGGCTGGAAGATGCTCAGGCGGCAGCATAATGACAACGGCACTAGCAAGCCCATATGCGGCTGAATACCAAACGATAGCCTCGGGATTGCCAGGGCAAGAACTACCTTGGTTGGCGGCGTTACGCAGTGAAGCGTTAGAGAAATTCTCAGAGCAAGGTTTTCCCTCTCTTCGTCAAGAAGAGTGGCGTTATACCAATGTTTCAGCAATCGAGAAAAAGTTGTTTTCGCCTGCGGCAACTGTTGCCGGAAGGAGTATTGACAAGGCTTGGTTGAAATTATATCAAATACAAGATGCATGGTCGGTAGTTTTGGTTGATGGTCATTTTTCCGCAGAACTGTCGGATTTAGATGAGCTGCCAGAAAATGTTTTGATTATGGGTATGACGGAAGCGCTGATAAAGCAGTCGGAAACCTTGGAAAAATATATCAATAAAGCGGTTAATGCTGAAGAACATGGTTTTATTGCTTTTAATACAGCGTGGTTTACTGACGGGTTGTTTGTTCAAGTCGCAGCTAAACAAGTATTGGCAAAGCCAATCCAAGTAATGCATTTATCTACTAAGCCAGAGGTCTTGACTGCTACACGGACAGTTATTGTTATTGATCAAATGGCAGAAGCTAACATCATAGAAACTTTTGTTGGCTTGGATAATGCTTATTTATCGGCGGCAGTTGCCGAAGTTTTTGTTGGTCAGAATGCAGATTTAACATTGTATAAAACTCAATTTGAATCTGAAAAAGCTTATCACTTTAGTGGTACTTACGTTAAGCAAGAGCGCGATGCGAGGTTTACGCATCATAACTTCGCTTTGGGTGGTTTGTTGGCGAGGTCTGATCTTCATACAGAGCTGGGTCAGGCGTCCGAGTGTGAACTAAACGGTTTATATTTAGGTGTCAAACGCCAACATATTGACAATCATACCCGCATTAACCATTTAAAGCCTCATGGCATAAGTCGCGAGCTTTATAAAGGTGTGCTGGATGATAGGGCCAGAGGTGTTTTTCAAGGGCGAGTAATTGTAGCGGAAGACGCACAAAAAACGGATTCGCAAATGAATAATCGTAATCTGCTGTTATCAAGCGACGCTGAAGCAGATAGCAAGCCTCAGTTAGAAATTTATGCGGATGATGTTAAATGTGGGCACGGGGTTACAGTCGGGCAGTTGGATGAAAAATCTATTTTTTATCTGCAGTCACGCTGTGTTGATGAAGAAATAGCACGTAATATGTTGACCTTTGCTTTTGCCAATGAAATGGTTGATAAGATAAAGATAAAAGAGTTGCATGATATGATTTTAGAGCAAGTGCTAACGCGCTTCCCTCAGGAAGGTGTTAACAAGGAGTGGTTATGACAGTATTTGATGTACAAAAAATACGCCAAGATTTTCCTATTCTTAAAGAAAAAATTCGTGGTAAAGATTTGGTTTATCTGGATAATGCCGCCACTTGCCAAAAGCCGCAGGCAGTTATTGACAGTATTGTCCATTTATATAGTCATGACTATGCCAATGTCCATCGCGGTGTTCATACCTTAAGTGTTCGTTCTACTGACAAATTCGAAGGTGCGCGGACTAAAGTCAAAGAATTTATTAATGCCGGCAGCGAAAAAGAAATTATTTTTGTTAAAGGCGCAACCGAAGCCATTAATTTAGTTGCGCAAACTTATGGTAAGGCCAATATTAAGCTGGGTGATGAAATAATCATTACGGCGATGGAGCATCATTCCAATATTGTGCCTTGGCAGATGTTGTGCGAGCAGACCGGTGCGATCTTAAAAATTGCCCCGATCAGCCAGCAGGGTGAATTGATATTTGATGAGTTTAAAAAACTAGTTAATGATAAAACTAAGCTGATTTCTGTTGTTCATATGTCCAATGCTTTGGGCACAATTAATCCCGTTAAAGAGATTATTGCTATCGCACATGAAAAAGGGGTTCCTGTGCTATTGGATGGTGCGCAGGCCATTCCACATATAACAGTCGATGTACAAGAGTTGGATTGTGATTTTTATGTTTTTTCTGCCCATAAGTTATATGCCCCGACAGGCGTAGGTGTGCTATACGGCAAACAAGCTTTGCTTGAAGCCATGCCTCCGTATCAAGGAGGTGGTGATATGATCCGTAAAGTAACTTTTGAAGAAACTGAATATAATGTTTTACCTTATAAGTTTGAAGCGGGTACGCCAAATATAGCTGATGTCGTGGGTTTAGGTGCCGCGATAGATTATCTAAATACAATCGGAATGGCTAAAATCGCGGCTTATGAGGCAGAGTTACTGGCCTACGCTACGGAAAAAGCGCAATCAATACAAGGTCTCCGAATAATTGGTGAGGCTGGTCATAAAGGAGCCATCTTATCTTTTGTTTTGGATAAAATACATCCGCACGATATAGGGACTATGCTCGATAGTTTAGGTATAGCAATAAGGGCAGGACATCACTGCGCCATGCCTGTGATGGATTTTTATAAAGTACCCGCTACGGCAAGAGCTTCTTTTGCAATGTATAATACTAAAGAAGAAATTGACGTATTAATAAATGGTATAGAATCCTTGATTGAGGTATTTGGCTAATGTTTGATGATTTACGAGATCTTTATCAAGAGGTTATATTTGATCACAACCGTAATCCACGCAATTTTCGAATTATCGAAAATGCAGACAAAAAAGTAGAGGGGTTTAATCCGCTATGCGGTGACCGGTTAACTTTATATTTGCAAATGCAAGGTGATGTGATTGCCGATGCGAGTTTTCAGGGCTCAGGATGTGCAATTTCGACTGCATCAGTTTCATTAATGACGGAAATAGTCAAAGGAAAAACAGAGCAGGAAGCCGAAGAGTTGTTTAAAAAGTTTCATGAAATGACTACCGGTAAAGATGAAAATTTTAATATGGAAGCGATTGGGAAATTAGCCGTACTTGCGGGAGTGCGTGAATACCCTGCTCGGGTTAAATGTGCTACTTTGGCTTGGCATACGCTGGATGCAGCAATAAAAAACGAGCAACAAGCTATATCTACGGAATAAGATTTACTCACAAAATCAGTGCAGAAATATACTGGAAAACTGGCCGTACTTTATCAAGGGCAAGGAGATAGTCTGCCCTTTCAGCAGCTTGCTGAAAAGTTAAGCGTCCCCTTGTATCAAGTCATAAATAAAGCTTGTCCGGAGATTTTTTTTTTAACGTGGCGCGATGGCTGTTTAAAACTGCTTGATAAAGAGCTACTAAAAAAAGGTGGATTGGTCGTTGATATAGAGCCTCGCAATGGCGAGCAAAGATCATGGCCCGCTCCTAAACAAGGCCCATTGGCGCATGCACTCGGTCGAAAAACCAGAACAGTGGTTGACGCAACAACAGGTTGGGGTCAAGATAGTTTACATATTTTTCGCATGGGCTATGAGTTGCTTTGTATAGAGCGTTCGCCGGTAATGGCAGAATTATTGCAAGATGGCTTTAATCGTCTAGCTGAGCAGGATTGGATGCAGAGCCTTAGTCTTCAGCCTCCCCGATTAATAAACGGTAACGCTATTGATCTGTTGGCGTGTTTAGAGGTTAAGCCTGATTGTATTTATCTTGACCCCATGTTTCCTCCTAAGCGTAAAAAGTCAGCGTTATCAAAAAAATCAATGGTGGTTCTGCGTGACTTATTAGGCGATGATCAAGATAAGGAAGAGCTCTTTGCTGCGGCATTAAAAGCAGCGGGAAAACGAATTGTTGTTAAAAGCCCGGATTATGCAGAGCCTTTGGGGGGTAAGCCTAATGAGTGTTATCAGGGAAAATTGTTGCGTTATGATGTTTATTTGAAAAATTAAAGTTCGAGGCTAGAGCATGTCTGATTGGGTAAATGTAATAGATGAGGCTGCAATGGCAAATGGGGAAAATATCGTCATTGATATCGATGGAGCGGATGTTGCCATATTCAAGGTTGAAGGAGGTTTTTATGCGATTGAGGATGTTTGTTCCCATGATGGCGGAGAAATTGCGAGTGGAGAATTAGTCGGTGATGAGATTATCTGTCCGCGTCATGGTGCACGGTTCTGTGTTAAAACGGGTGAGGTTAAATCTCCACCAGCCTATGAAGGGATAAGTTGTTTGCCTGTGCGCATTGAGAATGGAAAAGTACAAGTCAGGGATGATCGTTGGGATTAAGTTGTTTTCAGCAACTAAAAAAAGTGAGTCATTAATGACTCAATTGTTAAAATTAAAAATTTTTATCGATATAGGTTTGAAAGGCTATATCGATAGGTGATTAATTTATTTCAAGTAAATTTGATATTGTTGGTTTTGGTGGATTGATTAGTTTTTAATACCAGACAAGCCAATAATAGACCAGTTATCAAAATCAAGAGCACCTTCTTGGTCATCGCCGTTATTGTAGGTAATCCGACAGGCATATTTTTTACTGCCGTCACTTGTTTTATCGCCAGATACTCTGATTTCAGCACTAATCAAATATTGGTAGTTACCAAGCGTCCAAGCATTAAGTGGCTTTTCAGGAAAAACAATCGTCACGTCAGGTCCAAGTTCAGATTTGATGTAATTATTACAATGCATAAAAGCAATGTTGGATAGAGGTGTTGAAATGGGTTGTTGACTTGATTGGTCTTTGCTATCAACCAGAAAAAGATCTGATGATGCAACTTTATAAATAAAAGGCATAACAAACTTATATTGAGTTAATAAGAGGATAATTAAACCAACGATAAAGAATAAAAAGCGGTAATTTTTCATAAAAAGTTAATGTTGTTAGTGAAATTAATAATTAAATTTATAACAGAATTTTAACAGAAATCAATATATTAAACGTAAGTTAATTTAGAAAAAAAGTATTAGCGATTAGCAAAATAAATTTGGTAATGTTTTTGACTTGACAAGGATAGTTGAGCTGGTAGACTGATAGCTCACTAAATTGACTTGGTGGCACTTTCTCTTAAAATTTACTAAGAAAGGAAGTGAGAAAATGGAGTTATTTATAGAGTCCTAGTCAAACGACTTAGGAATTTGTTAATTTTTAGGAGGTAGAAATGGCAGCTACAACTGAATCAGTGAAAGCTGATGCTGCGGAAAAACCGCTGTTGAATGTAAGAAATTTGGTGCTCGGTTCATTAGTGTACATTATTTTTTACGGTTGGGTTCGTTGGTACGAAGGTGTTTACGGCTGGTCAGCTGGCTTAGATTCATTCGCGCCAGAATTCGAAACATACTGGATGAACTTTTTGTACATTGAGTTCGTTCTAGAAGTATGTACTGCAGGTATCCTGTGGGGATATATCTGGAAATCTCGTGATCGTAAAGTGATGTCAATCACTCCAAGAGAAGAGTTAAGAAGACATTTTACTCATTGGACTTGGTTGGTATGTTACGCTTGGGCCATTTATTACGGCGCTAGCTACTTTACTGAGCAAGATGGTACTTGGCATCAAACTATTGTTCGTGATACTGACTTTACACCAAGTCACATCATTGAATTTTACTTGAGCTACCCAATCTACATCATTACTGGTGGAGCTTCATTCTTGTATGCAAAAACAAGATTGCCTGCTTACCAACAAGGTTTGTCTTTGATGTATTTGGTATCAGTAGTTGGTCCATTCATGATTTTGCCAAATGTTGGCTTGAACGAATGGGGTCACACTTTCTGGTTTATGGAAGAATTGTTTGTTGCTCCTTTACACTACGGCTTCGTATTCTTCGGATGGGCTGCTTTAGGTGTTTTAGGCGTTGTAAACATAGAAGTTCAAGCAATATCAAAACTTCTGAAAAAAGACTTAGCTTAATTTAAGTCTAGGCTGTAATAACTATCTCCTCGCTGTTTCGCTCTATTTCAAAGCGAAACAGCAAAGTGGAAGATAGTATTAATAAAAATAATTTAAATCCTTTAGGAGGTAAGCTATGAGCGCATCTCAATCAGCTGTACGTTCACGCGCAGAAGCAGTTAAAGTTTCTCGCACGTTCGATTGGCTAATTTTGTTTACATTGTTCTTTGTTGTACTAGGTGGTTATCACATTCACTACATGTTAACTGGTGGTGACTGGGATTTCTGGACTGACTGGAAAGATAGACGTCTATGGGTAACCGTAGCACCAATCGTTTCAATCACTTTCCCTGCTGCTGTTCAAGCATGTTTGTGGTACCGTTACCGTTTGCCATTTGGTGCGGTAGTTTGTATTTTAGGTCTTCTTTTAGGTGAGTGGATCAACAGATACTTAAACTTCTGGGGTTGGACTTATTTCCCAGTAAACTTCTGCTTCCCATCAAACCTTATGCCAGGCGCTATTGTTCTTGACGTAATTTTGATGTTATCAGGCAGTTTAACTGTAACTGCTGTAGTTGGTGGTTTGGCTTACGGTTTGTTGTTCTACCCAGGTAACTGGCCAGTTATTGCTCCATTACATGTACCTGTTGAATATAACGGTATGATGATGACATTGGCTGACTTACAAGGCTACCATTACGTAAGAACTGGTACTCCTGAGTATATCAGAATGGTTGAAAAAGGTACTTTAAGAACTTTCGGTAAAGACGTTGCTCCTGTATCTGCGTTCTTTTCTGGTTTCGTAAGTATTATTATTTACTTCCTTTGGCATTTCTTCGGAAAATGGTTTGCACAAACCACTTTCGTTAAAAGTGAAAATTTCTAATTAAAAGTTCTAATAATTAAAGAACTGGACAATTAAGATTGCCAGATATACTAATAAAAGATTCTCTATTAATAGAGGGGGATATAATATGAAAATATTAAAAGACAAGGTTGCAAAATTATCCTTTGTCGCACTGCTGCTCACTATGACAGCAGCGATGTTTTACACACCAACTGCATCTGCTCATGGTGAAAAGTCGCAAGCTGCATTTATGCGTATGCGTACTATTCACTGGTTTGACCTGAACTGGTCAAAAGAAGAAGTTGCTGTTAATGATACAATGACAATTTCAGGTAAATTCTTCGTATTTACTGGATGGCCTGAAACTGTTGATAAACCAGAAATCTCTTTCTTGAACATTGGAATTCCTGGTCCTGTATTTATTCGTGCAGGATCTTGGATCGGTGGTCAATTAGTTCCACGTTCAGTTTCTTTGGAACTTGGTGAGACTTATGATTTTAAAGTATTATTAAAAGCTCGTCGTCCTGGTGATTGGCACGTTCATACAATGTTGAACGTAAAAGGCGGTGGTCCAATTATTGGTCCTGGTAAATGGGTAACTATTACTGGTTCAATGTCAGATTTTACCAACCCAATTACTACCTTAACTGGTGAAACTATTGACTTGGAAACTTATAATCTGAGCAATACTTACTTCTGGCATGGTCTTTGGTATGCTATTGGTTTGCTTTGGTTAGCCTATTGGGCACGTAAACCAATGTTTGTTCCACGTTCTATTGCTGTTGAAGCTGGTAAAGCAGATACTTTAATTTCTGGAACAGATAAAAAAGTTGCATTGGGTTTTGGTGTAGGTGTTATCGCTATCGTTGCTATGTCAATGGCATCAACTAATGATAAATTTCCTATTACTACTCCGTTGCAAGCAGGTTTATTGCGTGGTATTAAATCAATTGAAATGCCTGTTACAACTGTAAAGGTAAAAATTGAAGATGCTACTTACCGTGTGCCTGGTCGTGCTATGCAAATGACTATGACTATCACTAACAATGGTGACTCTCCAATTCGTTTAGGTGAGTTTAACACTGCTGGTGTTCGTTTCTTAGATGCTGATGTTGCCGTTGACGAAACAGGTTATCCTGATGATTTGTTGGCTGAAGAAGGTTTGACTGTTAGTGATAACAGCCCGCTTGCTCCTGGCCAATCAAAAACAGTTCAAGTTACTGCTTCTGACGCTGCTTGGGAAGTATATCGTTTAGCTGATTTGATATACGATCCAGATAGTCGTTTTGCTGGTTTGTTGTTCTTCTATGATGCAGCTGGTAATCGTCAAATGATTACTATTGATGCACCATTAATTCCATCTTTCATCTAATGAAATAAATAACTGGAACCGTTAGGATTCAGTTAGGAATTGAAAACCCCGTTACCTGTAAAGGTAGCGGGGTTTTTTTTTGACTAAAAACCCAACAGATTAAAGTGGTGGTTTTGAATTACGAACTGGAAGTCCGGATACGCGTCGAATTAGCGATTCGTCTTATGGTAATTCAATATTAAATTCATCGTTCTGAATAGGCTCGGTAATATTTCTGATATTGTTTAATCATCTTTGCCGTCATCTGTCCAACTGTAGCCCAGAAATAACCACGTGCCCAAAAATATCGCCCAAAATATCTCTACTTCAGATGCGGAAATTCCTCCAACAATCGACTTGCCGTTTTACCTATGATCCGCAGCATAATCTTACTGGGAGCCATAGTGGGTGGGGTATTCACGAAAATATGAACATGTTCCTTACTGACTCCCCCCTTACGATCCATATTTTTAGCGTCTCACAGACTTGACGAGCCATTGCTCGAACTCGTTCAGCAATTTCGTGTATCAATATTTTGTAGCAAAAATTTTTTTAACCCAAACAAAGTGAAACTCAATTTGAAAAACCGTATGGCCGCCATACAAGGCGTTTCAAGACACACCTCAAAATATTAAATATTATCAGTTAGAGATAGAAGGCTAGAAACTAATGGTTTTAGTCCTTTGATTTACAATAAAATAATAGGATATGAAAGTATTATCTTTAGTCTTTCTATGGACTTGTCCAGATTAAAATGAAAATAAATAATTAAATTAGAAAAAATTGCGCTATTTATAGTATTGAAACAAAATAGAGTGTTTGTGTCCAATTCAATGTTGGCTAAGTTTTTAATTAATCGGTGGTTAATAAATAAAATCATATAAATAAAAGTGAAAAGTGTTGTTAGTATAAAAACATCGTCAGTATTCACAAAAATTTTAAATGATTATTTAACTATTTATTTGGTATTTGGGGATAGCTGAAGCTGTAAAGGTTATATAGCTAGAATAATATTATTACAGTT
>Ga0268283_1001750_pt1 | contig 10178 bp, 5 predicted proteins | sample saktaG_13_FD_190140 | JGI IMG/M metagenome (GOLD analysis project Ga0268283, IMG submission 190140) | Saline water microbial communities from Sakinaw Lake, British Columbia, Canada - sak_2013_06_06_36m | ecosystem: Environmental > Aquatic > Non-marine Saline and Alkaline > Saline ... | reverse complement strand
TCTTTCCCCTCTACGTTTTTCTTCTTCTACCCGTACCTGCTCTTGCCGTCTTTCTTCTCTGCGCCTTTCCACCTTACCCCGGATCTCATACGCACCATCTTCTGAGATCTCAAAAGTCTTGATCACAAACAGTGCAGCAATAGAAGTTACAATCGGAATACAAATATCAAATAGTCTCATCCATAACATTGTTTCAGGTGTCTGCGCTAAACCCAGTTCCTGATGAAAACCGGTAAAATTAATCAGGAATCCGGAAATAACCGACGCCAACGCTAATCCTAATTTTATCATCCACCAATAAACCGCGCCAAACATGCCTTCCCTGCGAGTCTCAGTGGTCAACTCATCCAAATCGCAAACATCGGCAACCATGGAGCTCATCAAAGTAAAAAGTGATCCTAAACCAAAGGCAATAAAAGGTGCAGCAATGAGCAACAAATAAGGATGCTCCGGACTGTATCCTATCCATTTCAAAGCGTAGCCAATAATTGAAAGAGGGATTGTAATGAAAAAGGTGTTTCTTTTCCCGATTTTAGTCGACATCCAGGTAGTCAAATAAATAACGCCCACCGTACAAATCGCGCTAAACGTTCCATACCAGCCAAGCAGCTGACCGCCGCCGGAATAAGCATTATCCAGCACGCCGGCATTCTTAAAAACATAGAAGAAAACAACATAGATGGTGAAAGCGCTTGCCAGCATAAAGCCGCCGAAGATTAATAAAGTCGCCATGCACAGTTTAACAAACGGCTTGCATTTCAACGTAATCGCCGCGCCGTTGAAGAAATCTTTGGTCACGCCTAAAGGAGTGCGCGCATCCGGTTTTGGCAATTTATTAAAATATTCCCGGTTAAAAATTGCCGGCAAAATTCCGCACCCAACGACAATGCACCCGATGATAATCGAAAGAAACCGCCCTCCCTCAACAATATCCGTAAACCATGCCCGATTATGCATAATTGCCCAGCACCAAGGCGCAATAAGCCAGGGTAATTGTCCGACTAGGTTACTGGCTCCCTGCAAGCGTGTGCGCTCATGATAATCCGGCGTCATTTCATAACCGAGGGCAATCCAGGGAATAGAAAAACAGGTAAAACCAAGAAAAAAGAGAACCTGGAAAATTAAAAAATACCAGAAATAGAACATTTCGCTCTGTCCTTTATACAACTGAAACATCAAAGCAAAACAAATACCTCCGGTAATTGCCCCGAAGAATATAACCGGTTTACGACGGCCCCAACGAGTACGGATATTATCCGAAAAATAACCTGTAATCGGATCTGAAATAGCATCAACAATCCGCGGAATTGCTCCTAATAGACCCACTAAAGCCGGATTAACACCTAGTCCGAGATTTAAAACAATAACCATCTGCCCAATAAAAGCAGCCTGAGCAGTGTTGGCAAATGCTCCTACGCTATAAATAAATTTTTGAAAAATAGAAATACGGTCTTGAGGCGCGGTAACGTGATGTTTTGGCCGACTGGCTGCTTGTTTCATTAAGTAGTCTCCTTTTCCATTAAACCGATGTTGATAAAGTTTGTATTATAGCAAACACACCCAGGATAAGCAATATTAAATATTGCTTATCCCACTATCGCGCCGCTAGTTATTCCTTTGATAATATACTTCTGCATCAATAAATATACTATAATTATCGGTAAAGCCGCAATCGTTAGTCCAGCCATCAACAAGGGATAGTTGGTCACGAATTCTCCTTGAAATATCTGCAAAACAACCTGCAGCGGCATAAATTTACGGGAATCAAAAATAATCAAAGCCAAAATATATTCATTCCAAACATTCAATGCATTAAATACAACCACTACCGCTATAACCGGCTTGGCCAGCGGAAGCGCAACATGCCACCAGATTCCTATCTTGGAACAGCCATCAATACGGCCGGCATCTTCCAGCTCCCGAGGAATTCTATCAAAAAATGTTTTCAATAAAAATATGCTTACCGAAAGGCCGACGCTGATCATGCATAAAATATACCCGACGGGAGTATCCCTCAGGTGCAACTTATTTAAAAGAAGATACAAAGGAACAATGCTTGCCGGAATCGGAATCATCATTGCCGCCATAAACATATAAAACAAAACAATTCTTCCGGGAAAACGCAGGCGCGAAAAAGCATATCCTGCCAAAGAAGCAATAATTACAATGCCGAAAACAGAGAAGCTAGTATAAATTACGCTATTTACAAAACTGCGGCCAAACCCATTTTCCCTAAGGACATTTGCATAATTTTCGAAGTGGAACTGATGCGGAATTAAAGAAATATCTTTAAAAATAAAATCCTGGGTTTTAAGGCTAGAAATGATCATCCAGAACAACGGATATAAACAGGTGATGGCCACGCTGATTAAAAAAAGATGAATCAGAGCATTGGTCAAAAATTTTTTACTCTTATAATAAAGCGCATGCTGCATTTTTTACTGACCTTTCCTGGAAAAACGATATTGGATAAATGAAATAACTACCAAAATCATGCCAAAACTTATCCCCTGGGCGCAGGCATAGCCAAACCTGGGAGATGAACTGCGCATCGCAGCCAAAATCCTTAGCACCGGTACAGAGGTGTGTCCTGCGAACTCGCCACCCACCAAACCGAGGATCAATGCAAACGCCTGCATGGATCCTAAAACAGTCAATATTCCCACCAGCACCATTACCGGAATCATCAAAGGAAAAGTAATTTTTTTCAATGACTGCCAAGCATTTGCTCCGTCAACACGCGCTGATTCGTAAATCTGATGCGGGATAGTTTGTAAACCCGCTAAGAAGATTAAAAACCCCCAACCAAAACCTTTCCAACAATGTACGATTGCTACCGTAGTCAGCACAGTCTTTGGATCAGAAAGCCAGTGATGCATAAGATTTGGAAATCCCGCGCCGGCCAACATGCGGTTAATCATATTCGCTCCCTCAACATCGTTAATGATAAACCGCCAAACCATACCCACAACCACCTCCGAGAGAACCGGCGGAATAAAAAATATAACCCGATAAAAATTCTTTAATCGAATTTCGCGGTCGCAGGCCCAGGCCAGCATAAAGGCCAAAATATTTTGAAAAGTAAGAGCAATTAAAGTTATGTAGCCGGCGTTCCATATCGACTGCCACCAACTATGGTCCAGGAAAAAGATCTCTTTATAGTTCGCCAAACCTACGAATACTTTAGTAAAAGAAATTCCGTCCCACTCAAAAAGCCCCAACTGAAAAACCCAGATAAAAGGAATAATATAAAATATAGAAAATATCACTACCGCTGGTAAAACAAAAACATAATTTTCTAAAGTATCCCTAATCTTCATCGCGCTCTCTGCCTAGCTAACTCACGCTCTTTAATCTTCTGCACTTCTGCGGCTACTTGTTCCGGAGTTTTCTCTCCGATAATAATTGACTGGATACCCTGGCCAAATGCATCAACCACCAAAGAAGACTCGGAAACCCCCCAGACATTCGGATGAGTGGCGTAATCCATACCGCGGGCAAACTGCGCAAGTTTTTCCGGAATTTTAGACAGACTATTTCTATTTGCCGGAAGATTATTCGTCGCAGATGCTAAATACGCCTGTTGATCCTCATCAGTTAACCAGGTTAGAAACTTAACCGCCTCTTCCTTATGCTTAGAACGCGCGTTCACCATAAAAGAAGAACCCGCTCCTCCCCAAATCGCCATCGGAAATCGTTCCGAAGCTTCAGGCGGAAGCATCGCCCCGTATTCTAAATTCACATTCATCCCTTTATAAACATTCACGCACCATGAGCCATTAAAAGCAAATACTGCCTTTTCATTAGCAAAAAGCTGTTCGGCAGATTTATTTATCATCGTTACTAACCCCTGGGCCAATATCCCCGAATCTTTCATCTGCTTGAAAATAGCAAATACCCTGATCCAATCCGGATCAGTATAGGCAACCTCGCCTTTTATGGTCGCCAATACCTTATCTTTTCCCATGATATTAAAAGCGTAGTTATTCGCCAGACAATCAATCATCCAGAGTTCCCCCCACCCGGAAACTAGCCCCTGCATTCCCGCGGCCTGGATTTTAGCGCCGGCATCTAAAAACTCCGGCAAAGTTTTAGGCGGACGATCCGGATTTAATCCCAGCTGCGCCAAAAGCTTTTTATTATAAACCATCTGAATGGTCATAATATCAACCGGCACACCGAAAATTCCCTGATTTATTCCATAACTATTTTGCGGACCAAACTCATTTACCGCCAGCGCCTTGGAAAAAAAACTATTCTTCCAACTATTATTATTAGCTTCCATATTAGCGGTAAGATCCAAAACGTGCCCGGCCTTAACAAAAGAAGCAAGATCGCTCTTCTCACCTAAAATTCCAAAAACATCCGGGAGATTCACCCCTTGTGCAGCCGCACGAACCTTTTGCTTATAAACATCTGAAGGAGCATAAAGCTCAAAATTTATTTTTATTCCGGTTAGAGTTTCGTATTTTTTTGCCAATTCCTGGAAGGCCGGATCGCGGTCAGTCATCCAGTGCCAAATACTAATGGTGGGTTTTGAATCTAATAATTGCGCAGAACAGCCAAACACGGAAAATAATAAAAAAACAGCTACAAAAACCTTCCTCAACAACATCCTATCTAACTCCTTTTAGATTGGCAAGGGAGACATTGTCTACCGGGAATAGATTATATAAAGAGGCAATGCTAAAATTTAACATATTTCCAGGCTAGAATCAAGTTTTTTTCTATATTAAAATTAAGGGCGCAAGAAGCGCGAAATACCCATTAGCTCGGCTTTTTCCAATCCAACCCCAAAATGATAGTTGACCGAACCTACGGCCTTACTCCAAGCCACTTCTCCTCTTAAATATAGTGGCTCTCCTTTATGCGGCACCTGCAGCCAAATTTCCAAAGGAGTACGTAAAGACAGCTCCTGGTCGCAAGTCAACCCTAAACCCTTAGCGCTAATATCCACAGTTTGCCCCGCACTTTCATTGCCATTATCTAAATTTAGAATCCGCACAGGGTAACGCACGGGGAATCTCTCAAAAATACGCTGATCATCAATCTTTTCCGTCGCCCCTGCCGCATTCTTTATATCCACAGTTACTTCTTTAACTTTAGCCGGGTATTGCCCGGCCAACCGCTCCTTATGCAAATCATTGGGAAAAAACGTGTAAACAAAATCATAAATCTTATTTTTATCTGCGTCCTTAATTTTGCTAAAATAAAGGCCGTAGTGATTAACCCCGCTAATTACTTTGCGCCAAGCCACCCAGACCTCCGCCTCGAAGCTGCACTCTTGCGAAAGCCTCAAATTTAACCTAAAAGCAACATCCTCAGGGAGTTTTGTGTTAACAACAATCTGCACCCCTTTATAATTTATATCTTTAATTTGGCAAAAAGCCTCCTGCACAGCCTGTTCTAATCTGAACTTAGCTTGCCGGTTAATTTGCCATCGCATAAACCTTCTGCGTTCTTGCATATTACACCCCACCTAACCATTGTTTTTCCATTACTTCCGGAAAATTATTCTTAATATACTCACTAATCTTAAATCTAATCGATTTTTCATTCTGGTCAAAAACCAGGCCAAAAATATTTTGATTCTCCTTCTGGTTTTGCCAGACTACCTGCGCGCCCAAATTCAAAGTAAGATTATCCGCTAGCGCCAAACTAAACCTAGAAAACACTTCCGGAAAAAGATTCCTACGCATCGAAAGACGCATACCGCGAGTACTAATGTCTTCAACCGTGCAAGAAATCGGCTTTAACCCACCGTCAACGGTTAAACCCGCTTCTTGATGGATCTGCCACCTTGGCTCGATTCTTTTTTCATCCATCTTTATCCCTTTCTCCGTGGCTTTAATCACTTTATTATACCATAATACGCAACATAATTCTTATTTTATCCTGCTTAATGCCAAGTAGTTAAGTAGCCTTAAAAACTGTCCATTTAACGCTCTATTTTTTCGCAGGCAAACACCTGTTCCTCTCCCCTGCGAAAGAAACGCTTATAATAAACGCGCACTCCTCTGTTTCGGCTAGCGCGCACGATTACAGCATTATCAACAGTTCCATCCTCGTAAAAATCAAGGTAACGCGGCGATTCATGCACATATATTTGTTCACGCGACAGCCCAAGGCCGCAAAGATAATCGACGAATTTCGTTATAAACCTGCGCTGGCTGGTTTGCATATCCTGCGGACCGCGCACGATAAGATATTTATATTTAGGAGAAAGCGAATTAATATTTATATTGAGTTTACTTTTACAAAATTCTCCGGTTACAATATGGCTCATATAAAGAGGCTTTCCTTTTTCATCAAAGACTATAAATGCAATACATATCCCAAGGCTCGCGTATCTGTAATTCTTATCCAATTTTGCCGCAGGTTCATGTTGGGTTAATGATTTTCCTTTTCTGTCATCTCCGTGTCTGAAAAATGCTTTCCTGATAGAAAATATCCTCCGCGCTTTCCCACTGTCATCTATTCTAGACGGTATTGTGCAACATAATAAAGGTAAAACCAGCGCGGCGTGATGGCCTGCCAAAAAAGCCGTTGCAACCAAAAAAATAAGGATAATTGAAGATAAAACCTGCGCTGAGGTAAAACCTCCCCTTCTGATAAAATTCTCCGCTGATTTTATTGCATCATCAAGCTCAGAAGATATTCTGGTATTGCCGTGGCTTAAAAAACGCTTTGCCTTAGCCTTAAGATTAAGCAATAACTGCTGCACCTGATTCATGTTCTCTGCGGCAATTGCCCTGCGCAGCTCCTTTAGGCGGCCGGATAAACTGTCATCTTCAACCGCAGCCTTAGATTCTAAAACAGCGCTTACTTTACTTTGGCCGGACATCTTTCGGTCTGCCTCTTCAAATAAACTCTTCATTATAATAAGCAGATATTTTCCGTAATTGATATTAAAGGAGCGCTTGCGCATTTTTTCTTCAAGACGATAGAGCTTGCCCAGACCGGAAGCATCTTTTATTTCATTGGCTAAAGCAGCGCAAAAAAGAATATCTTCGAATATACTTTTAAATTCAAGATTTATATTTTTGCCTTCAATATAAGTTCGTGTATAATCAAGCGCTCCTTTGCCTTCACCGGATTTCAATAAACTAACTGCCATAACCAGATTAGCCAATGTATCTGCCGGATGACGCATCTTTAAATGTTCAAGATCAATCTTTAATTTCTTGAAATCCTCGCCATTGCATTCTGCTAACGCGCCAAGATAAATATATAAAAATTCGTGGTAACGCTCTGGCTCAGGCTCTAATCCATAACTTGAAAGGTATATATTGTGCGCTTTTATAACTGCGCGCATTGAATTCAGGTAATCTTTAGTATCAAGATTATTCCTGCCAATAGAAGAATATCTAGCTATCACAAAACCCATACCACTACTATGCCAATCCGCTGTATTTGCGATAAGCTTCTGGCGCTCTTGCTCAATCAGATGAATTGCTTTTTCAATAATACCATTGGGTAATTTAGTTCTGCCGTCTTCATAATAGTAATAAGTGTAGTGCCCGACTTCTAAAAGCTTTGCCATTTCATCAGCAGTTAATCCGGACATCATTCTAAGTTTTCTTAATTTATCGCAATTGCGACTAGTATCGGCAAGCTCTTCTGCAACAGGCCTTCTGAATATCACCCAATCCGGAGTTACCCCTGCAAATTCAGCTAGCAATACAGGATACATAAGCCCGGCCTTGGATGGCCTGCGCTTATTCTCTGCCCCAAGCGCTTTTGTTTCATATTCCATAACCAGCTTGGGTGACATTTCGCATCCATACTTAACCATAAATATATTCAAGGCATTGGCTAATAATTCTTCGGTAAGCCCGGTATATTCTCTTGACGCCTTCAGGCTCTGCGCATAATCTTTACCCCTTAGGATCTCCGGCAAGCTTTTACCGTAATATATAATCCCGAAGCTAAGCCTTGACATCTTGGCAAGACGCATGACAAAATGCCTGGAGGGATCTTCTTTCTCGACGAGATAGCGGCAAACGGCTTCGTAATTCCAACGCATATCCTGTGCAACTTTTTTCGCAGAGACATATCCAAGATAATTTCTAATCAGCCAGCTTACCCTGGCTCTTATACCCGGTATTTTCTTTAGCTCTTCGTTCGGATCTAATGCCGGCGCATGTTCAATCACACAATCCGGTCCGGCTAATGCCGCCAGCGAACCACTCTCCAAATATCCCTCTCTCTCCATAGCAAAAAGTAAAGCCCTGCGTATTTTATTCTCCTGCCCAGACTCAATCTGCAAGTATTCATTTTCTTTCATCCCAAATTTAAGAGCCATCTCCTGAGGAGTCAGCCCAAAACAAAAGCGCATCTTCTTTGCAATTTCTTTGAGCGCGGGCTCTTCGCGCAAAGCCTCTGCTAAGGGCTTGCCAAAATATATCATCGCCGTATTTAACTTGGAAATTTTTGCCAACCTAAAAACATAAGCCGGTGGCGGTATTAACTTAGCGCGCTCATATAAGCTTATTGTGGAATTATCTATGCGATAACCTTCCGCGGTAAGCTTGTCCGCAAGACGGCAGCAATTTAATCCAGAGTTAAGCCTTGCCAGGCGCAGCCTGAGATGCAATTCTTTAGCCGCGCTCAATTTCGCAATAATATCTTCATAATCCCCGCCGTTGTCGCGACGTTGACTCTGCGCCGGCGGACTATTTTCCTCCGCCTCAGGCGCAATCTGACTGATTTGTCTGGCGAGAACTTTTTCGACTGAAGAATCAATAGGAGACTTAACGCCCGATGCAAGCACCTCGCGGATTGCTTTTATCGCGCTAGGATGTTCAATCTTTATCAACACGCTAGCGCAGAATTCTCTTGTTTGGATATCTGTTGCGTATAGCTCACTGATTAAAATATACTTTAATTCCGGAACTGCTTTTTTACCCATTTTGATTAAGGAATCAGCGTCGTGCAGAGATATAAACAACCCAGCTTTAAAGAAAACTCTGCGTATAAGGCGGCTCAATCCCCATACAAATAATACAACAACCGGCGCGCCAACCCAAAAATACCAGGGAATATTAGCTACCATAGAATCTTTATTCACAACGCAGCCGCTAGCAAATATAAGCGAACTTATTAATAAAACCTTGGCCGAGCTTTTAACCAGGCAATTTCTTTTATTAAGTGCAAACTTTTCTTCAGCATGCCTATCTAATGAATTACCATGTCCGCTGGCGCACAATAATAACCAACCAAGAATTACACCAAAATCCGACAAATTTAAACCAATAATAATCGAGAAAAAATATACCTTAAAACAAATAAAGTTTGTAAAACAATTAAATCCATTGTACGTTAAGTCAACCATGAAACCTATGACTGAACCTATAATCAACCCTAAAGATACCCTGCCCTGTCTGCACCCTAATATCTCTTTGAATCTGTTTATAAACTGCGTGCGTTTGTTTTCATTAATTACAAGATACACGGCCATAATAGAGAATAATAGTAACCCTGCTGATAACATACCCACTTTATCCTCGAAGGGATGAGGAATATACATAATACTAAAAATTCCCATTTCAAAAAATGGCTCATATGTTTTTGATAAGAAACTTGAAGCCCAAATTTTAGTTGCTATATCTATCGCCGCCATAATAAAAACGGTTAGAAACATAAACCGATAATCCCCGCCGTTGTCGCGATGCTTATTTTCTGAAGTAGCGCGCGAAAGATTGTTTCTCGGACCACTCGCTGACAAAGCATTAGATGCTCCTGCAGTACTTTTCTCAGCGTGACGCATGGCGCGCCCGATTTCATAAGCAATATTCTTATCCGGCAGGTTATCCGACAATGCCCTAAAAAAGCACCCTGCCCTATCTGTCCGCGAAATCTCGGCTACCTGCTCTGCGTAACCAACCCCGGCAGCCACTTCTACAACGGCCTGCTGAATCTGCACGTCTTGATCTTCAATATTCCAAATGTCGGAATTATCTCTAGGACCATCACTTAATAGGTCTCTCTTTCGTCTCGTATTCTCAAAAATTCTCTCAAGCGTATTATCATCCGCCTGCCTCCAAAGATTTTTATATCTTGCGAAATCATGCCCGGTACACCTATTGGCCCAATGAATAAATCCGGGCAATACCTGTCCTTCATAACCCCAAAAACTGAATTTATGTCCTGAATACCAGTCATGAATAGCGATACGG
>Ga0268283_1001748_pt1 | contig 10179 bp, 6 predicted proteins | sample saktaG_13_FD_190140 | JGI IMG/M metagenome (GOLD analysis project Ga0268283, IMG submission 190140) | Saline water microbial communities from Sakinaw Lake, British Columbia, Canada - sak_2013_06_06_36m | ecosystem: Environmental > Aquatic > Non-marine Saline and Alkaline > Saline ... | reverse complement strand
TTAACAATATTGATAACGCCAGCGGGTAATAAATCGCCAATTAGTTCCATCATCACCAAAATTGAGGCAGGCGTTTGTTCAGCGGGCTTCATCACCACGCAGTTACCGGCTGCCAGGGCAGGGGCTAATTTCCAGCAAGCCATCAATAAAGGAAAGTTCCACGGAATAATTTGCCCAACCACACCGAGTGGCTCGTGAAAATGATAAGCCACAGTATTTTCGTCAATCTCACCAATTGAGCCTTCTTGAGCGCGAATACAACCTGCAAAATAGCGAAAATGATCGGCTGCCAAGGGAATATCTGCGGCCAACGTTTCCCGTATGGGCTTGCCATTATCCCAAGTTTCGGCAACCGCCAGCGTTTCAAGATTGGCTTCGATTCGGTCGGCAATTTTCAATAAGATGTTTGAGCGGGCGGTGACTGACGTTTTTCCCCACGCCTCTTTTGCCGCATGAGCCGCATCCAGTGCCAGCTCAATATCTTCAGTGGAAGAACGGGGAATGGCACAAAATACTTTACCGTTTACAGGACTGATATTATCAAAGTATTGGCCTTTAACCGGATCAACCCAGTGGCCGCCGATAAAATTGCCATAACGTGCTTTAAAGTGAACTTTACTGTTGGTTTGGTTGGGATCTATATAAAGCATTTTTTGCTCCTGACTTGCATAATTGAAGATAACTTGTTTTTATAGTGTATTAACGAATCAAATAATGACCTATTGCTACGTAATCATTCACCTCCCCCTTTGAAAAAGGGGGATTTATCTAATAAAATCTCCCCTACCTCCTCTTTGTTAAAGAGGGGGACTGAATAATTACATCGCTTCAGCTATTGCCTGTAAAAAAGCTAAAGCTGTTTTATTTCAGTTGGTTGCTTAAATTAACAGCATTACCCCAATCCACTTTTTTCAAAGGCGGGCGAGCAAAGCGAGGGGGACTGAATACTTACGTTTAAGGCAGGATCAGGTTTTCCCTGTATATAAGATGCGCTGGGATCAATAATAAAACGATTATTCATGGTAGTGCGGCCTATCAACATCCGAAACAGCATACTATCCCGATTAGTTAAGGTCATTTCTGCGGTGATAAGGGATTGCCCCAAAATTAGCGGGGTTTCTATCACATAACGTCGTTGTTTGTGGCCACCAGAATCCGATACCATACGCCGATCTTTAATTGGGGCGTGGCATTCAATCGCTATGTCGGAATTGTTTTGTATGGGATGAATGGTAAACATAACCCAGCGTTGCCCACCTTTTCGGTAGGGGTCAATAGCGAAAGCATGTAAAGCCGACGAACGTGCGCCGGTGTCCACTTTAGCTTTAAGCTGGGCAATGTTAAGTTCCGGTAAACTCACCCATTCGCGCCAACCCAATAGTGGGTGTGATGTAGGTATGTGCGTCATAATGACCCCTTTAATCAATCAACGGGCTTGCTGCTATTGCCGCCCTGGTCCAAAATTTGATTATCTGTTTTGATATCTCGCTTTCGTCCACGGCGTAGATGAATATTTCCGCGTTTTTTATTACGTGCTTTTACACGTCTGATATCCAGTTTTTGTTGATTAATTTCTACCAGTTTTAAATGTTGAAATATATCCGGAGGCATTTCATCAGGAAGTTCAATCAGTGTATAGAGGTGTTGAATATTAACATTATGGATATTTTTTTTGTCGACACCTGACTCTTCAATCAGTACTTTTTTAAGCTGTTCCAGTGTGATACGGTGTTTAGAGCCTACATCCAACCGGTAACGAACCATTTTAAGGATTAACGGCGCGTTGATTGTTGGTAACTGAAGGTCTGTTTTTTTATCCTCTTGAAATGCGGGCGGTAAGGTATTTTCAGAAGTCTGGGTTAAATACATCAGCGCCGCTGCAAAGGTTACTATATCGATTTGCAGTTCAGCTGCCAGAGTGCTGATAAATTCACGCTGGCTGTCGATATTTTTGCTGTTTATAATGTGTTGTAGTCGATTTTTCAACGGTTCTTCTTTGTTTAAATAGTTGATCATAAATTCTTTGCTGGTTTAATCATGAGCAACTCAACGTTTTGTAACTAATCCAAGAGTGGATTTAAAAAGTCGATGTATAGTCTTTCAGAAATTAAACTTCCATTACATGACGTTTTGAGTCGGCACGGATACCATCCCTTAAAGGGATGGTATCCGTTAGTATCGAAATTATTTATCTGAAAAGCTGTAGGTATTTTAGAGACCGGTCATGGCACTGTTTATTTTTAGACGTTAACTTCTGCTTCTATATGATCCTGATGACTCAGGCAATATTATAAAACCTATTGAATGATTTCCACATAAGCTTCATCACGCAGGCGGCGCATCCAAAGCTCGGTTTCTTCTTCAATTTTTCGTTTACGAATGGCATCTCTAACCAGGTTTTTTTTGTGCTCAATACTGTCATCTTTATTTTCCCGGTCAAGAACCTGAATTAAATGCCAACCAAATTGCGTCTGTATGGGTTCACTGATTTGATTGATGTCCAATTTGGTCATGGTTTCTTCAAACGGCTTAACCAGATCACCGGGACTTATCCAGTCAAGTGAACCGCCCTTTAATGCGGAACCTTTGTCATCGGAATGAGCACGGGCAAGTGAGGCAAAATCATCACCGTCTGCAATGCGTACTTTTAAGGCCAGCAAGCGTTTTTTAGCTTCTTCGTCATCGACCAACTCATTGGTTTTTATTAAAATATGACGCACTTTGGTTTTGGTAATAATATGATTATCAAAACCTTTTATTTCCAGCATTTTAATAATATGAAAACCACTGGGACTGCGAATCGCATCGGCGACTTCGCCGGTACGCATTTGACTGACTTTATCAGCAAACAGTGTGGGTATATCATTAACAGTGCGCCAACCCAGATCACCGCCTTTAAGGGCATTGTCATCTTCTGACTCACTCATGGCGGCTTGGCTAAAATCTTGACCTGCCCGGAGTTTTTTAACCAGATTATCGGCTTTGCTTTGGGCTTTTTGTATCTCGGTGGCAGAGGCGGCTTCTTTAACAGCAATCAGGATATGACCTAAATGATACTGAGCAGCCTCTTCGCCCACTTTTCCCTGAGTTTCCAGATAGTGATCGATTTCTCGGTCGGTCACTTTAATGCGTCCGCCTATTTCTCTGCTACGTAATTGGTTAATAATAATTTCATTACGCATATTATCCAAAAAGCCTTTATAGGTCATGCCCTGATGTTCCAATTCTGCTCTAAATTGCTCAAGGGTCATATTATTTCTTTGGGCAATGTCGGCTGCCGAATTATTAAGCATCTCCTCAGTCACCGTAATCCCGGCTTTTTCTGCCAGTTGGCGCTGAAGTCGATCAATAATCATTTTTTCCAGCACCTGTTTACGTAAAATAGACTCAGGCGGCATCTGTGTTTTACTGGCTTGTATTCTTTGTTCAATAGTCGATACTTCCTGGTTTAATTCTTGTTCCAGAATAACATCATCTTCAACGACGGCGGCAATTTTGCCAAGGACTTCTGCCGTTACCGGCACATTGCCCAGTAGTAAACAGCTGGTCAGTAAATAAATAACGGCTTTTTTCATTGTGTTCTGATTGCTCATTTTTGAGATTTCCGGTAGCCATAAATTTCGCGTTGTAAAAAAGTGTCCATATCGTCGCCAAGGGCGGACAAGCCTTTTAGTTCTACTTCGAAAAATATGCCGTTTTGGGCGGTACCCGTGAGTGCCAAATTGGTGTTGCTACCGACGGGACTGCTGTTGGCATTGGAAATATTATTAATGTAATGCCGCAGCGCTATACGGAACCGCCAACAACAATTTTCTTTCTCAACACCGAATAAAGCATCCTGGGTTTTATTATACAACAGTGAATACTGCCAGCGACCCATTGCCGACCAGTTATCATAAATCGGATAACGAAACGATACATCGCTCTGAGTAATATCATTGGTTTTATCAGGTATCAGCGGGTTTTTTCTATAAAGATACCCGACATTGAAAATCTCATTATCCGGATTGCTATAATGAATACCGGCTTGGCCTCTTTGAAGCTCATTCAGTTGAGGATTCCATTGCAAACCTGTAGTAACCGATAAATTACGCGTTAATTCGCTGGATAATTCAGTAACCAGATTTGAGTAGCTGCCGGTTTGTATGGTGCTACCGGGTACGAGAGCGTTGGTTCCTGCGTACTGTAAAGTGACATTGCGGTCACGAAAATAAAAAATTTCCCCAATATTTAATTTTAGTCTTTCCAAGCCGGATGTATCATCAATCAGTCGCGAAGTAATAGCGGTTGTTATCTGATTGGCATCCTGTATTCTGTCGCTGCCGCTAAAACTGTTTTCCCTGAACATGGAGTAGTAATTAAAGTCATACAGCGCACTATCAAACACAGGAATATCCAGCTGATTGGAATAGGGAACATATAAATAAAAGAGTCGGGGTTCCAGTGTATGCACAAATGAGGTGTTAGCCATATTTAGATTACGCTCAAAGAACAAGCCGCTATCAGTAGAAAAAATAGGCAAGGTTCTGGAAGCGGAGCTGGAGCTGGATGAGCCGGGTTGCAAGTTATTTAGAATATACTGGGTGTGTTGCACGGAAAGTTTGGGCGTAATAAAAGAACTGGGTGTTTGCAGTGGAATACTGACTGAGGGCTTGGTATTAATACGTTGACCATTAACCAGACTGGCTTGTTGAAAATAGACATATTCATTTTCCATGGCGGTGTTTAGCGGCATGAACTGAAAGCTATGATTCAGATTAAGGTTAATTTGGGGCAATTTTCGATAAGGGAGAGCCGCATCAAGTATGGTGTTATTAATGGATTGATAATTGTCAACCAGACCTGAAAGGGAAACACCGGCACCTGCATAATTAACGTTGGCATAACTTCTAAGATAATTGTAGTTAGAGAAGCTGAGTGCATTGCCCAATTCGGCGAAATAGGTTTTATCAGACGCATAATTCAAGTCCATGTTTGAACTGATATGAGGCGTAATTCGTGAGCTGTTCTTGATCGAACCCAAATAGCGCGTGGTGTTAAGGACGCTATCATGCGGCATAAATTCCAACGCCACATTACCGCTTGATTGCTCGGTTAGATAACGGAATTTACTGGCCAATAAAGGGCCTCTTGTGGTCAGCTCGCGTGGGATTAAGGTGGCATCATAATTAGGGGCAATATTCCAGTAATAAGGTGCCGCCATACGAAATCCACCGTACTTGGTAGAGCCAAACGAGGGCGCAAGAAAACCGGAAAGCCGTCTGTTATCAATAGGAAAGGATATATAAGGCGTGTAAAACACCGGCGCACCTTTAAATTCCATCCAGGCATTTTTAGCGGTTCCTTTGCCGGTGGTTTTATTCATTTTTAATTCGGGCGTGTGAATAACCCAGTCCTGATTGCCGGGACGACAACTGGTATAAGCTACCTCTTGGTATTGCGACAAGGTTTTACTTTGCCGATTATACGATTTTGCTATGCCTCTTAAGGGCGTCTCGGGTGCAATAAACTGGACATTTCTTAGTTTGGCTTGATCAGAAGCTAGGTTGAGCATGGCTGTTTCGCTGTGTAACGCCAGAGCATCTTCACGATAATAGACATTGCCGTGCATATCCATCACCTGTGAAACACTGTCATAATTAGCACTGTTGGAGGATGATTGTTGATCAGCCCTGGACATCTTGACATTACCCACAAAATTTCTGATTTCACCATCGAAAACTTCGGCATAATTCGATTTGAGATCCATCGGCGAGGTTTCTCTTTTATCGGTTTGCGACACAAAATCACGTTTTGTGCCACGTTGCTTCATATTGCAATTTTCCCATGGATTATAAGGGAGTTGTGACGTTAGCGTCTTAAAGGTTTGTTCCTGTTGTTGATCAAAAGCGGGCGATAGTAACCTCATCATGGGGGATTCGGCCGCAATGTCGGCATTGCTTTCAGTATTAGAGCCTACAGACTGACAGTTCCAGCTTTCAGTTGCTTTATTGGTGCCGCAGTTCCAACCCGTGTTTTTAACTTCTTGGTCGGGAATGTTATGGCTATCAACCGTTGTTTTTGGGGAGGCTGATAAGGGCAGTTGAGTACTTTTAACGGTGTCAGAAACAACGGGTGGCGTAACCTGAGCGGATGAGGGCAGGGGGGCAACGTGTTCAGCTGATTTAGCTGTAACCGGTGGGGTTACGCGAACGGGTTCTGCTATAACCGGTTGAACTGGCTGTGCTTTAACAACCGGCGGGGTGTTTTCAAAAGGCTGCGCTTCCTTGGCAGGTTGCGGCGAAATAGGTGACGTTACCGTACTGGTTTTAACCGCTGGTTTTTTGTCACCGACACAAATCCATTCTTTGCTGTCTTTATTTTGCTCACAATTCCACGATGCTTCATTGGCATAGCTGACAGATGCAGTTAAGGAGGGTAAAAATAGTATAAATAAACGGCGAAGCATAGGCGGCATAAGTTTAGTAGCGTTATGGATCGTAAATCGAATAAAATGCTTTACAGGCATTTTACCTTAATTCATCCCAGCTTTATAACTAATCTAACCCAAACATCATGATGCTCGACAACTTAAGAAAAATATCCATGCTCGATTGGCTTGAGAATGATCTGTTATTGACTATTGCTTCTTGCGAACCGGCCTCCAGCGATGCCAGTTTTCGACGTTACTTTAGAATCAAGGCCGCCGAGGGGCAATTTATTGTTATGGACGCGCCGCCGGAAAAAGAAAATATTGAACCGTTTATAAGCGTTGCCGCCTTAATGGCAGGCTCTCAGGTTAATGTTCCTATTATTTTTCAAAAAAATCTCACTGACGGATTTTTGCTGCTGGAAGATTTTGGCTCGACGTGTTTTTTAGACCGGCTTAATCCAGAGTGCGCCACCGCACTTTATCAAAGCGCTTTTGATACACTCTTTAAACTACAATCCAATACATCTTTACAGGACTCTACTTTGCCCCGCTATAACGAGCCGCTTTTGCAGCGTGAACTGGGTATTTTTGAAGAGTGGTTTTTAAATCAATGGCTGGATATTCAGATTCCTGCATCACTGTGGGAAGCCGTGTGTACTATTTTGGTAGATTCAGCCGTGGAGCAACCCGTTACTTGCGTTCATCGGGATTACCATTCGCGCAATTTGATGGTTTTAAATGACGACTCTCTCGGTGTTATTGACTTTCAGGATGCCGTTATCGGCCCGATTACTTATGATCTGGTATCATTATTGCGGGATTGTTATATCGCTTGGCCAACAGAGCAGGTTGACTTGTGGAGGGAGCACTATTATCAGCGGCTTTTGCAGGCAAAAATTATCACCTGTTCGCCGGTCTGTTTTAAACGTTGGTTTGATTTGATGGGGATGCAGCGCCACCTTAAAGCGATTGGCATTTTTTCAAGGTTACATTTAAGGGATGGTAAATCCGGCTATTTACATGACATTCCGCGCACCCTGAATTACGTTACGACACTCTGCAAAACCTATCCGGAACTGACGGAGTTTGGTGATTTTCTGCAAACTCAGGTTTTACCTGCGCTGGATGAGTTAACCGCTGCAACCCGGCAAGAAGAGCGAGGTTTGATAACACCATGAAAGTAATGATTTTAGCCGCAGGGCGAGGTGAACGAATGCGCCCCTTAACCGATCATACCCCCAAACCACTGCTGCCGGTGGCAGGAAAAACCCTCATTGAACATACCATTAAGCAACTGGTTGCGGCAGGTTTTAACGACATTATCATTAATCACGCGCATTTGGGTCAGCAGATAGAACAGCACTTGGGCCGCGGTCAGCAGTATGGCGCAACTATTCATTATTCACCCGAAGGCGAGCAGGGACTGGAAACGGCGGGCGGTATTATTAATGCCTTACCATTATTAGGTGACGACGTTTTTTTGGTGGTTAATGGTGATGTCGCGACAGATTTTCCTTTTGCCGAACTCAAAAATCGGACAGTTGATTTAGCCCATTTAGTCTTGGTTGATAATCCTGCGCATCATCCTCAGGGAGATTTTGGCTTGGATGATGCCGGAAAAGTGACTGAAAAGAATGCAGAGAAATTTACTTTTAGCGGTATCGGCTTATACCGTCCGGCCCTGTTCAGCAACATTCCCGCAGGAAGCAGTAAGCTAGGGCCTTTATTACGTCAGGCCATGTCAAGTCAGCGCGTTTCCGGGCAAAAATTTGCAGGATTCTGGATGGATATTGGTACACCGGAACGCTTGCAGGAACTTAATCATTTATATACATCAAGAATACCTCATGCCTGATCATGACTACCAACTTAAGGCGGGACACTGAGCAGCAGAATGATTCGCCAAGTACCAAAAAGTCCGTCATTCCGGCAGGGAGAGCGAAGCGAGGGTTGGCCGGAATCCAGTTGCCATGGATGGCAATTACAAAGTATACAATTGATTTATAGACTTCTCATAAGCCACTCAACGTTAAAAACAAGTTATTGCGCTCATTCTTATGACAATACTTCGGACAGTTTTTGTAATCATTTGATTTAAAAGGATTTTAAAATCGTCACTTAAAAAGTTAAAGTTGTTATTTTTCAAATATAGACTTTCAGATAAATAACTTCGGCTACCAACTTAAGGCGGGACACTGAACAGCAGAATGATTCGCCAAGTACCAAAAAGTCCGTCATTCCAGCAGGGATTACCGGAATCCAGTTGCCATGGATGGCAATTATAAAGCATGCAATTGATTTATAGACACTTCGATTTGTCGGGTTACGCTGTCGCTAAGCCGACCTACGCGAATAACTTTGCAAATTACGACGTGCGTAGAAAATTTTCTACCCCTACAACCTATCGTTACTCTTTCTGGGTTCACCGTGATTGTTCATAGTCAAAAGTGTCCCGCCTTAAGTTGGTAGCCTAAAAACGGGAGTGTAATCGCTTCAACTATTGCCTGTAAAAACAGCTAAAGCGGTTTTACTCCCGCTATATGCTTAACTTAACGGCATTGGGTTAAGGGATGTTTTTTAAATAAATCCCCCGTAGCCTCCTCGCTTTGCGCTCTCCCTTTTTCAAAAAGGGGGAGGTAAATACTTGCGCAGCTAAAAGTATTAGCCGCGAAGGTGCTTAATGATAGTGGCGTTATCATTCCACTGAAAACACCCGACCTATCAATAAAAAATTTGATGGCCAGTCATTCTGGCATTCAATCTTCACGTTTTTAATACTTGAGCTCGCGAATAATCCATTGTAATCGGTTAAACATAACGACATGCAATATAAAGATTACTATAAAATCATGGGGCTATCCAGGGATACCAGTCAGGATGAAATAAAACGCGCTTATCGCAAACTGGCACGCAAGTATCATCCTGATGTCAGTAAGGAAAAAGATGCTGAGGCAAAGTTTAAGGAACTTGGAGAAGCTTATGAAGTCCTCAAGGATCCCAAAAAAAGAGCGGCTTATGATCAATTAGGAACCAATTGGAAAGCCGGGCAGGATTTTAGGCCGCCACCAAACTGGAATGAAGGTTTTGAATTTAGAGGTACTGGTTTTACTGGTGATGAGGCTGGTATTTACAGTGATTTTTTTGAACAATTATTTGGGCACGCAGGATTTCATTCAGGCGACCGTGGACAATATAGCATTCATGCGCGTGGACAGGACAGTCATGCAACAATCTACATTGATCTCGAAGACAGTTTTCACGGGGCAACGCGTAATATATCACTAAGCACCCCTGAAATGGATGCACAAGGCCATGCACAGGTTAAACACAGAAGCCTGAATATCAAAATTCCGATAGGTATTAAGGCAGGTCAACATATCAGACTAGTCGGCCAGGGTAGCCCCGGCTCAGGTAACGGTGAAGCGGGCGACTTGTTTCTTAAAATAGCATTTAACAACCACCCGCTTTATCGAATTTTAGAAGCGGATGTTTACCTGGATCTTCCCGTCACACCTTGGGAAGCCGCTTTAGGTGCAAAAATAAAAGTACCGACCCCGGAAGGCACTGTTGATCTAAAAATACCACCCAACTCCAGACAGGGTAGCAAACTGCGCCTGGCAGGTCGCGGATTACCCGCCAAGATACCGGGCGATTTTTACGTGGTGTTGCAAATTTTCCTGCCACCAGCCAGTACAGCGCAAGCCAAAGCCGCTTACCAAGCCCTGCAAGAACAACTTGATTTTAATCCACGGCAGACTCTGGGAGTC
>Ga0268283_1001747_pt1 | contig 10180 bp, 10 predicted proteins | sample saktaG_13_FD_190140 | JGI IMG/M metagenome (GOLD analysis project Ga0268283, IMG submission 190140) | Saline water microbial communities from Sakinaw Lake, British Columbia, Canada - sak_2013_06_06_36m | ecosystem: Environmental > Aquatic > Non-marine Saline and Alkaline > Saline ... | reverse complement strand
AACTGGAGCCTATAATAACCGCATCTAACTTTATACTGAACTCAAGTTATGCTTATCCACACCATGCGCGCCATCGAAATTGAAGCAGGGGCATTAAAACTAACTGAACGACCCATTCCCGTCCCGGCGAATTATCAAGTATTAATTAAAGTAGCCGCAGCGGGAGTTAATCGCCCGGACATTATGCAGCGTAAAGGTTTATATCCAGCACCGTCTGGTGCATCTGATATTCCAGGATTAGAAATATCAGGCACCATCGCAGCAACCGGTGCAGCAATCATTCATTTAAAACCTGGTGATGCTGTTTGTGCGTTAGTGACAGGTGGCGGCTATGCAGACTATTGCTTAGCCACTGCATCACACTGCTTACCAATACCTAAAGGCATATCTACAACAGAAGCCGCCGCTTTACCTGAAGCTTTTTTTACTGTTTGGAGTAATGTATTTGACCGCGCGTGCTTATTAAATAACGAAACTTTACTAGTACATGGCGGCAGCAGTGGCATTGGCACAACAGCGATACAACTGGCTAAAGCCTTTAATGCAAAAATTATTGTTACTGCTGGATCAGAAGCTAAATGTCAATTTTGTTTGGCACTAGGCGCAGACGCCGCTATTAACTACCAACAACACGATTTTGTCGAAGAAATAAGCAAACTTACTAATAACAATGGTGTTAACGTCATATTGGACATGGTCGGTGGCGATTATCTTCCGCGCAATATTAAATGCATGGCTTTCGATGCAAGACTCGTACAAATCGCTATTCAAAATGGCGCAAAAGCTGAAATTAATCTGTTACCAATCATGTTAAAACGACTCATCTTAACCGGATCAACATTAAGAGCTAGAAATGATGTCTTTAAAGCCGATATTGCTCAAAAACTCTTTCAAAAAGTCTGGCCTTTGCTGGCAAACGGTCAAATAAAACCTGTTATCCATTCCACTTTTACACTCGATGATGCAGCCAAAGCCCATGAACTTATGGAAAGCAGCCAGCACATTGGCAAAATAATCTTAGAGGTATCAACAAATGACTCATAACACATTGATTTCTGCGGCTACACTTAACGAAAATATAAATAATCCAAAATGGGTCATTATAGATTGTCGATTTTCTCTGGCTAACAGTGATGCCGGTAGCTTTGCCTATCGTCACGGACACCTACCTAACGCGCGTTATGCACATTTAAACAATGACTTATCATCAGCTACAACCGACTTTACAGGGCGCCATCCGTTACCCAACTTTACGCTTTTGACAAATAAACTAGGCGCATGGGGCATAAGTAACGACACACAGGTCGTTGTTTACGATGATGCCGGGGGCGCATTTGCAGGTCGCTTATGGTGGCTATTAAACAGCTTGGGTCATCCTAAAGTTGCTGTTTTAAATGGCGGGATTGAAAATTGGCTAAAACAAGGTTATCCGCTAACCACTACCTTGCCAACCATACCACCAACCCCCTTTAGGCCTTATTTAAATCCAACCTACTGGTTAACTGCCACTCAAGTGCAAAACAAGCTAGCCAAAAAATCTATATGCCTCATAGATGCTAGAACACCTGAACGCTATCGGGGTGAACAAGAACCTATTGACCCTATTGCCGGTCATATATCAGGTGCATTAAACCGCCCTTTTCAATTAAATCTTGATAACACAGGATTGTTTTTATCAGCCCAATCATTACACAGTCAATTTAAAAAACTTATCGGCACGACCGCACCAGAACAAATTGTTCATTATTGCGGTTCAGGCGTAACGGCCTGTCATAATTTACTGGCTATGGAAATCGCAGGCTTAACAGGGTCCAAACTTTATGCGGGTTCTTGGAGCGAATGGATAAGAGATAAAAATCGGGGAGTTGCGAAGGGTAGTGCAGTTTAAACTAACGAATGAATACATAAATTAAAATTACCGCCGGACATAACACGTCACAATTCGGCGGTTAACTTAAAGGGCTTGGCTTTACTGATGAACATTGCAAGCCTTTAAAGGCTACCATCCTCCACCCATTCCATTACCTATATAAGATCCTGCAGCAGCGCCAAGTCCCGCTGCAATAGGATCTCCATTACCCATTTGATAACCAAAAACACTACCTATCACGCCGCCTGCCAAGCCTTGTGTAGATCGTGGATCCTGATAGCTTTGACGTTGATATTGTTGAGGATAATAAACCACCGGCGGTTGTTGATAAACCACAGGCGGTGGTTGATAATAAACTTGTGGCTGTGGATAATAATAGATCTGCGGTTGCGGATAATAATGTTCACGATGATGCCCATGATGATGCCCATACCCGTGACCCCTCCAGCCATGATCGTCATCATCGGCCAACGATGTACCTGAATAAACAATTAAACATGCCGTTAATTGAATTAATAAACCTGTTTTTTTCATTCGTTTTCTCTCTTGTTAAGTAAGTATCAATAAAAACTTAAACAAAACTCTTGTCATTAGTTATAAGCTTTCGTGCTTATTATTATCTCCAAAAAATGAATGGATGCTTAACAGACCATTAGACTTATTAATTATTTGAATCTTTTTTTAACCTCTAAAACAAATTCCTTTATAGCCGTACAAACTTTAATTAAACGAAACCTTCGTAATTATTTATAAGGCATTAATTTATCGCCCGCCTGCCATTCCATTACCCAAATAAGAACCGGCCGCCGCACCCAGCCCTGTTACAATCGGATCACCATTGCCTAACTGATAACCCAGTACACTTCCGACCACACCACCGGCTAAACCCTGAGTAGATCCAGGATCTTGATGATGTTGAGGATAATAATCATTATTCCCGGATTGATAATGATGACCTCTATTTTCATGATGTCTTTTATGATGCTCACCCTCAGAAGCATCAGTAAACGTTGAGAACACAATAAGCGTGACCGTTACTTGCATTAAAACGAAAATTTTTTTCATGTCGCTCAATTAATAGTAGAAAAATGATTGCGTTAAATAAATCAAATTGGATATTAGTTGAAGCAAATAGTAGATTACTCAACCTTAATAACTGCTTAACAACTCATGGGCATTAATAAAAAATAAGAACGACACACGACCCGAACTGTTCACTCCAAAAAATCAAAAAGCTAATCAATCAACCACGATAAAACGGAAATAATTCTTCTGTAAAGCTTATAATAGTTATTTTTTTGATGTGTAATGGCAGTTCAATCAATGACAGATTTCATCGCCGGCCAACGCTGGATTAGTAATACCGAGTCAGAACTTGGTTTAGGTCTTATTCTTGAAGTAAGTTTCAAACGTGTCACCGTACTTTTTTTAGCCAGTGACGAACGGCGCATTTATGCCAGTGACAATGCACCTTTAACGCGCGTCAGCTTTGCAGTTGGCGATATTATTGAATCTATTGATGAAGAAGAACTGACCGTTACCCGTTTAATACATAAAGATGGCTTGATTATCTATGTAGGAAACAATGAATCTGGAGAAGAAGTTCACTTAGAAGAAATTGAACTCAACCATCATATTCAATTTAACAAACCTCAAGATCGCTTATTTCTCGGTCAAATTGATCCCAGCTCATGGTTTTTATTACGTTATGAAACCTGGCTTAGACTACAACAGCATCAACAATCGCCCGTTAAAGGCTTAATGGGTGGAAGAACCTCCTTAATTCCACATCAATTATATATCGCTCACGAAGCTGCCAACCGCTCTGCGCCAAGAATCATGCTGGCAGATGAAGTCGGCTTGGGTAAAACCATCGAAGCAGGTTTAATATTGCACCATCGGCTAATTAATGGCCTGACGCATCGAGCTTTAATAATCGTACCTGAAAGCCTTTTGCATCAATGGCTGGTAGAAATGCTTAGACGCTTTAACTTGCGCTTTAGTGTTTTTGATGAGGCCCGCTGCCTTGAAGAACTTAATCTTGACGAACTGGATGAAAACAACAACAGCGACGAAGATCATAATCCGTTTTTAACCGAGCAATTAATACTATGTAATCAGCAATTTTTTTCTGATTACCCTCGCCGTCAAAAACAAGCGTTAGACGCTGGTTGGGATATGGTCATTGTCGATGAAGCGCACCATCTTGAATGGAGCGAAGCAGTCGCCAGTCCCGAATATCAATTTGTAGAACAACTCAGTTTGCAAACACCCAGCCTTATTCTATTGACCGCCACACCGGAACAGCTCGGTAAAGAAAGTCATTTTGCTCGCCTTAGATTATTAGACCCCGATCGTTTTTACAGCTTTTCCGCATTCGTTGAAGAAGAACGTTTGTTTGAACCAGTAGCCAACGCCGCTAAATTATTGCTGGCAGAAGAAACTCTGAATAAAGAAGATCAGCAGAACTTAACCAAACTGCTTAAAGATGACAATGTGGGTGGATTACTTGAAAATCTTAATGACCCTTTAAAATCAACTAATGCACGTGACTCATTAATTAAAATATTACTCGATCACCATGGCACCGGCCGGATTTTATTCAGAAATTCCCGGCAAACCGTGCAAGGCTTTCCAGAACGCGAACGCTATGGTTATACGTTAACTGGACAACAAAACGATACTGATTTAGAACAAGATCCGCGCTTTAAGTGGCTGGTTGATAAACTCAGCGCTACGGTTAAAACCTTAACTAGCGCATCAATGAGAGGTCAAAAAGCACTGTTAATCTGTAAACATGCACAAACGGCTATTGATCTTGAACAAACCTTAAAAAATCGCGCAGGTATTGCCTCTGCAGTTTTTCATGAAGGCATGTCAATTATTGAACGTGACCGGGCTGCCGCTTATTTTGCTGATGAAGATAGCTCCGCACGCTTATTGATTTGCTCTGAAATTGGTAGCGAAGGCAGAAATTTTCAGTTTGTTCATCACTTAATATTATGGGATTTACCGACCAACCCCGATTTATTGCAACAACGCATCGGACGACTGGATCGAATTGGTCAAAAATATGTTATCCAAATACATATCCCTTATCTGGAAAACACCCAACAACACAGCTTATATAGATGGTACGACGAAGGACTTAATGCTTTTCGCAGCAATAATTCAGCGGCCCAAGCGGTCGCCGATAAACTGCACACTGAACTTGCCAATGTACTGCAAAACAATCAATCAACTGATATAGATGCACTGATTACCAAAACACAATTACTCAGCACAGAAATTGAAGCTCAATTACACAACGGTCGTGATCAGTTACTGGAGTTAAATTCTTGCCGTAAAGAATTATCCGATGAACTGATCGACCAACTCAATGCCTATGAACATGAAGGGGCACTTTGGTCATACATGGAAGATGTCTTTGAATGCTATGGCGTAGATACCGAGTTTCATTCAGCGGATTGCTTTATCATTCGCCCCAGTGATCACATGCGTGTTTCTCACTTCCCCAGCTTATCCGAAGACGGCATGACCGTAACTGGTAACAGACAAATTGCCTTGGCAAGAGAAGAATTGCATTTTTTAACATGGGAACACCCTATCGTAACCGGGGCAATGGACTTGGTACTATCCAGTGAAACCGGAAATGCGGCCATAAGCGTAGTAAGACACAGCGACTTAAAAGCGGGCCAGTTTTTACTGGAATGCTTGTTTATTGTTGAATGTAGCGCACCCGCTGAATTACAAATTGGCCGCTTTTTACCACACACACCTATTCGGGTATTGATCAATCAACATCAACACGATTTAACCGATACCATAGAGCATCGTAGTTTATTGGAATCCGGTAAAAACTTTGATAAACAACAAATCATCGCCTTTTTAAACCTTCAGCGCCTACCCATTACCCAGCTTTTGGCAGCAGCAGAACTAAAAGCCAAAGCCGATATGCAGCAACTAATTGATGAAGCGACTAACGCCATGCTGGAATCACTGACTGCGGAAATAAAACGCTTGGTCAGACTGAAAAAAGTCAATCCAACCATTAGAACCGAGGAAATTGAACATCTTAAAGACATGACTATGCTGGCTCATGAAAATATACAGGCCGCTCATTTAAGATTGGATGCCGTTCGCTTTATCATTACCAGTTGAGTATTGCTATGTTAAATATCGGTAAAATTAATACCTTAACCATTGTCAAAAAACAAGGCCCAGACATCTACCTTGATAACGGCTTATCTGCAAAAGTATTATTGGCAGACAAAAAGCCACCTGAAAACTGTCAGGTAGGTGATGCCCTGGAAGTATTTGTCTATGTCGATTCTGAAGGGCATCTGGCTGCCACTACCAAAATACCTTTAGCACAGGTCGATGATATCGCCTGGTTAAAAGTAGTCTCGCTTAATTATGTAGGTGCCTTTCTTGATTGGGGCTTACCCAAAGATTTACTGGTTCCGTTTAGCGAACAACACCACGAAATGGAAGTGGGTAAATCTTATCTGGTTAAAGTCTTTCTTGATGACAAAAATCGCATTGCCGCCACCACCAAAATTGATCGCTTTATCGAAGATGAATCCATTGATTTTGAAGTCGGCCAAAAAGTCTCACTCATTATTGCAGACAAAACCGAACTGGGCTTTAAAGCCATCGTTGATAATACCCATTGGGGTTTACTCTATCAAAACGAACTCTTTCAGCCAGTCAGAAGAGGCCAAAAACTGAATGGCTACATTAAACAAATCAGAGAAGATGGCAAAATTGATCTTATTCTGCAAGAACCCGGCTATGGAAAAGTCGTATCACTAACCGATACTATCCTAATCAAGCTTAATAAAAACAATGGCGCACTTGACTTAAGTGACAAAAGCCCGCCAGAAGCTATTTATGCCACCTTTGGCGTCAGTAAAAAAGTGTTTAAACAAGCCATTGGCGCGTTATATAAAAAACAGTTAATTACCATTGATAAAGATGGCATTAAGTTGGCTTAATAACGTACTATTAAATCATTTTTCTTAAGTCGGTTGAATTCAATAAGATGCCGGCTTTTCTGTTCTTATGGTTAAAATAGCGACTGTTTTGTCAGTTTTAACATTCCGCTTCATTCGACACTAAAGGAACTCTATGGCTGTCACTATTAAGGGTGAATTTAAACAAACGACACCAAAGTCCCATAGGATATTGAATGGAGACAAGGCGTAAACTTATAGCAGTAAGATAGTCAGGTGTGAATCTTGGTAGTCAAATCAAGACCAAGAGCTTTCATTACGGCAAGCGTGGTTTTCAATGTCGGGTTTCCGTTCTCGCTAAAGGAACGGTAAAGTTGTTCGCGGGAAAGTCCAGTTAGTCCGGCAATTTGCGCCATACCCTTCGCACGGGCGACGACGCCAAGTGCGTGAGCTATGTAACCAGAGTCGTTTGTCTCAAACGCTTCTGCCATAAAAGTTGCCATTGCTTCGTTAGAAGCTAAATCCTCGGCGGGATCGTAGGTTGTCAGTTTTTCAGCCATTTCATTCACTCCATTCAGCAGCTAGGCGTTTTGCCGCCTTGATGTCTTTTTCTTGCGTACTCTTATCGCCGCCGCACAGTAAAACGATGATCGTATCGCCTCGTTTGTGGAAATAGATGCGGTATCCAGGGCCGTAATGAATGCGTAATTCGCTAATCCCTTGCCCAACAGGTTCCACGTCCCCAGCATGACCAAAGCCAAGGCGGTCTAAGCGGGACGCTATCAAGCCTCGTACCCGCTCATCCTTAAGCTGCATTCGCCATTTCCTGAAAGTCTCCGTTTGCTTTATTTCGATCATTTCTTATTGTAGTTTATAAACTACCAAGTATCAAGGGTCATTTAGTATCCTTTAACCCATTTTTCTTAAGCCAGTTATCGAGATTCGCTTCCGTGGTGTTATAGCGCTGAGCGATGAACCGCTGCGTCGTGCCGTTTGCCAACAGACTCTCGATTTCCGGCCGGATTATATTCTGATCAGTGATTTTGCCAACCTGCATTTATATAATCGCATCACCGGTGCGCCCCGTCTTGAGCTTAAACTAACCGACTTACCGCAACAAATAGAACCGTTCCTGTTTTTGGCAAACTATGAAACCATCGCCATAGAACAGCAGGTGCATATCAATTTGGAATCCGCTTTCAAACTGATCGATAATCGCTTGATGTAATTGTTTAAAGACAGCAACGATCTTAGTTTATTAGTCAAATTCGTAGATGGTACGAAGTCTTTTGTTAACTATCTTAATTGCCGCTTTGTGAGGCTATTAGCTGCATCAAGTTTTCGGAAATTTCCTTCCCTAATTGTGTTAGGCATTGGCTTTGTGACTTAACCATAACAGTATAATCGGAAGTTGATGCGGGAAATTGGTAAATAGAGCGTTTATCAAGAATGGTTTTTTCTTTACTCTTAACAAACCACTGTGCGATTAAGCGGCTCTGTCCGTTCGCATTGACATTAAACTCCAATATATCAATGCCGACCTGATAATCAACAACTTGACGCTGCGGCCAAGGATAGCGGATGACGCGATCCGTACCCAACTGACTAGGCAATACCTTGATTAAAGCGAGAGAAATGTTTTGATCTAGACGTTCAGCCCAACGGTGGTCTTCAGACAGTTGATACTGATTATCACTGGTAGCGACAACCATCTGCGGCCGACTTAAATACTCCGGAATGCGTATTGGACCCAAACCTATCACTGGACCTTGATTAGTCACAGGGTGGCTCGTATTACTAACACCACCGGTATCAGCAGTCAGCATATAAAACTGCACAGGCTTACTGTCATGGGTGCAACCACTTAACAAAGACGCCAAGATAATAATTAACAACCCATTCTTCAAACGAACTAGTCCAAATTTCATACTTTTTACTCCTTACCGTATAGGATCGAGTCGGGGTGCCGCTCAAGATAATCAGTCAAATCTTTTGTTGATTGAGCCGCATCACGCAACGCCTCAAGTGATTGCCATAAAGGCGCATCCGGCGCAGCCAGCGCTTCTACGGAACCTAACGCATGATTGGACTCCAATAATACGGAGGTGGCGGTATTTAATGTCTTCTCACTGGAAATCAATACCGGCTTCATATCTTGAGTAAATTGTTGCACTAAATTACGCGTATCAACCATGGTTCCATTCATATTATTCAATAATGGCACCAGTCCCTTATTAAGATTAGTTACCAATTGTTCCGTTTCCGCCAATGTTTTAGTCAAGTCCGCACGATTTTTCTTAAGCTCGTCCGAAGTTGCTATGTCTTTAATCTCTTTTAAAGTGACCGCGAGGTCTTTAACCATGTCTTCTATAGGTAATTGACGAAATTTACTCAACATTTCATCGGCTGTGCTTTTAATTTGATCGACTGTCGTTGGAACACTAGGCAGTTCTGGCAAATCCTTGTAATTAATGCCGGTTAATTGGAGTGGTTCGTCACGAAAAAAATTGACTTCCACATACAGTAACCCTGTCAGTAAACTTTGTGTTTGCAATTGTGCTTTAAGGCCTGAATCAATGAGTCGTTGGGTATTTTTCTTACGCTCCTCCATCGAGGAGGCTATGTGTAAGGGCTTTCCACTGGCGTCCAACAGCACGCCCGGATCAATCTCAATCACCACCGGCTTGGAAATACGCACAAATTTTTGATCGAGCTCCAGAGAAATTTCCTTTACTGTACCAATCTGCACTCCCTGCAACTTGACTGGAGCGCCTATATTTAAACCATTTAAGGCTCCATCAAAAAAAATGACATACTCGGTTTTTTTCTTAAGAAACTGCCCGCCACCAAAAACCAAAATAGCCACTATCAGCAGTGTTAGAGATCCCACCAGAAAAGCGCCGAGGGTATAGGGATTGACCGGTTTACTCATAAGTCACACGATTCCTGATTTTTTGTTTCATTTATAGTCTGATTTTCCGTTTCACCACGAGTGAGAAAACGAATTACTTTAGGATCATGGGATTCCGCCAGTAGTTGTTTAGGCGGACCGCTGGCAATCATGGTTTTGGTTTCCGGATCGAGAAAGACCGAGTTGGTACCAATTGCAAAAATACTGGCTAATTCGTGCGTCACCATGACGATAGTTGCTCCTAAATTGTCTCGCAAACTGCGAATTAAATCATCCAGTAGCTTCGCGCTGACCGGATCAAGTCCTGCGGAAGGCTCGTCAAAAAACAAAATCTCGGGATCCAGCGCCATTGCTCTAGCCAGTCCAGCACGTTTTTGCATGCCGCCGCTAATCTCGGACGGATAATAATCTTCAAAACCCGCAAGGCCGACCAGAGCCAGCTTG
>Ga0268283_1001746_pt1 | contig 10188 bp, 5 predicted proteins | sample saktaG_13_FD_190140 | JGI IMG/M metagenome (GOLD analysis project Ga0268283, IMG submission 190140) | Saline water microbial communities from Sakinaw Lake, British Columbia, Canada - sak_2013_06_06_36m | ecosystem: Environmental > Aquatic > Non-marine Saline and Alkaline > Saline ... | reverse complement strand
AGCTACACATGATTTAAATGATGATGTAAAATTAGAAGCAACTTTAGGCGTAAACTACAATGACAGGAATCGATTTATTGATGTCAATACCCTTTCACCATTTGCAGTTGATTCAAGACTTTTTACTTCTGATCTAAATCCGGATAAGTCTGCAACGATCTGGAATACTACTCAGACTCATATTCGTTCAAATCGTGGATACGGATTACTTAATTTTGATTTATTTAATCAATTATTTGTTACGGTTTCAGGTGCTGTTGAGGCAGCTTCTACCATTAAAGGTACTTTCTTTTATCCATCTGTAGATGTGGCATGGCAATTTACCGATTTGATTAAATCAGATGCTTTAAGTTTTGGAAAGTTAAGATTTGCTTGGGGAAAAGTGGGTATCCAACCTGCTCCATATCAATTTTATACCTTAGCTTCTGCAGGTTATGCTGATTTTGGAGGTAGTTTTACTTTAGATGCTACAAAAGGTAATTTAAACTTGAAACCTGAAATAAAAACTGAATGGGAAATTGGAACCAATTTAAGATTTTTAAATAACAAGATTGAATTTGGATTAACCTATTATAAGAACCAGACTAAAGACATCCTTTTTGCTGTAAAAACAAATCCTAGCTCCGGTTATACTTATAACTATAAAAACGCTGCAGTTATTGAAAACAAAGGATTTGAATTGGATTTAAGCGGCAAGATAATAGAACAAAAAGATTTGAAATTAACAGTTACCGCCAATTTTAATAACAATAAAAATTTGGTAGTTGACATTGCCGGTGCCGAAACCGTGGATATTGGAGGTACTTCAAAAGCAGTTAAAGGATACCCAATGAGTTCTTTTTATATTGCAGGATCACTGCGTGATGAAAACAACAAGTTAATTCTTGATGCTAACGGTTATCCACAGCTGGATACAAAAGCCAGAGTTCTTGGAGATCCAAATCCTGATTGGAGAGGTGGAATAGGATTCCAATTAAATTATAAGAATTTTGATTTAAGTGTATTATTCGAACATTCACAAGGTGGAGATTTCTTAGACAGGACAAGGCTCACACTTTATGGTTTTGGCCAACATGTTGATGTATCAAACGAGGTGACTATTCCTTATGATATGCCAAATGTCAACTCTGGAACAACAATTAAATATCATGCCGGAGATATTGTCAGAGGTAATCTCGAAGACTTTGGTGGTGGACTGGTTATTCTGGATGAGGCCTGGTATAATGGTAAAGGTGGAGGATTAGGTTTTAGTCACGTTAATGACTTATTTGTTGAAGATGCAACATGGACCAAACTTCGTAATGTAACTCTTGGATATACTTTCAAAAAACTTAAAGTATCATCAAAAATGACATTTAGTTCTGTTAGATTATCAGTTACCGGAAGAGATTTGATCCTTTGGACCAAATTAGTAGGTGTTGATCCGGACTCTAATTATTATGGCGTTAGTAATGTCTCAGGGATGAATTATTTTAATAATCCAGGTACACGTTCTGTATTATTTAATCTTCAAGTTACTATTTAAAACATGATCATATGAAAACAAAATATTTAAAATACTTAATCGTTTTTGCGACAATTGGATTATCAAGTTGCGAAAAAATGGTGGATAATATAAATGACAATCCAAATCAACTTACAATTACTGCTGTTGACCCTGGCCTTTTCATGAATGGTGCTGAGTTGGCCAATATAGTTTTACAATGTGGTGAATTTAATCGAGTGGCCGGATTCTACTCAGGTCAATTAGAGGGGATTAACCAAGATGAGAAGACAAAATATGAATATAACGTTACAACTATAACTTTTGACTGGGATGCATATCAAGGAGTAATTGCACCGGCTAGGGAAATTCGTAACAGAACTGCCGACAATCCTTTATATCAGGGGATGACAAAAGTATTGGAAGCAAACGTTATAGGAACTTATGCTTCATTATATGGAGACATTCCTTATTCAGAGGCTGTAAGCGATGTTGAAAATCCAAAATTTGATGATCAACTTGAAATTTTTACTGCTTTGCAAACACTTCTTTCTGACGCTATAAATGACCTTAGTAACGCAGGGTCAAGTGTGGTTGCTCAAGACTATATTTTTAATGGGAATAGTGCTAAGTGGCTACAAACTGCTTATACATTAAAGGCCCGTTATTATATGTTGACAAAACAGTATGACCTGGCTTATGCTGCGGCACAAAATGGAGTTTCTTCAAAGGATAATAGCATGATGTTTAAACCTAAGAATTCAGGAGTAAATGCTACCACAAATAAATATTATCTAACTTTGACAAATTCATATAATGTTGGAACCGCAAATTTTCTTACAAAATTATTAGATAATACAAGTGGGGTATCACGCAATAACGCAAAAACAAACGAAGCTGCCAGACTTAAGTATTACAATATTAATTATACAAGCTTTGCAGCCAATACAGGTATTGCAGCTCCTTACGAACCTCAACCTATCGTTTCTTATCAGGAGAATCTTTTAACTCTTGCTGAAGCAGGTGCCAGAACCCAAGGGTTTACAACAGGGCTCGGACATTTAAATACATATAGAGCTGCCTTAGCTACAGGTGCACTTTTTAATTCAAGTGTGTCAGCTCTTGCAAAAAAATATGATGCCTATGTTGAAGCAGATTTTAATGCAGGTGGAATGGAAAATATGGATAATATAGTTCCATTAAGGGCATTATTAAGGGAAATAATAGAGGAAAGATATGTTTCTGGGTTTACAACATTTATGCCTTATGATGACACAAGAAGACTCCAAAAATCAGATTCAGACATTGATGTGCCTTTCCCATTAAATACTGGTTCGGCTACTAAAAATATTGAACGATTTTTGTATCCGGCTGATGAAGTAGAATCAAATAGCAGTGCACCTTCTGAACCTGGCCTGTATGCAAAAACTAAGGTAAACCTATAAAAAAGTATCGTTCGTTTCATAGAAAAAATGGGGGGGTGTTTATCCCCTCCCATTTTATTAAAAATTCGGTTAGGTTGCTAACCACTTATATTTGTTAACTCTTTGTTAACTCAGAAATTATAATACTAAACTTATGCAACAAAAAAATGTTTTACTTAAAGCTGTTGCATCCATCCTTTTACTTCTAGCAGTAAGTTGTAGTTCCAGTGTAAAACAAGATAAATCTGGTTTAATTTCAGGAAAAGGGGTATTTGCAAAAAATGGAATGGTTGCAACAGCACATCCATTGGCTTCTGAAATTGGTGCCCGAATTCTTGAAGAAGGAGGAAATGCTTTTGATGCAGCAATTGCCGTTCAATTTGCATTAGCTGTTGTGTATCCTCGTGCCGGAAATATTGCGGGTGGTGGATTTGCTGTTTATCGTAAAGCAAATGGTGAAACAGGCAGCCTTGATTTTCGTGAAAAAGCACCTCTTGCTGCTTCAATGGACATGTATTTGGACAAAGACAAAAATGTAATCCCAAACCTTTCATCTTTTGGCGTGCTTTCAGTTGGGGTTCCGGGATCGGTGGATGGAATGATAAAACTCCATGATAAATTAGGTTCTTTGCCATTTGAAAGTCTAATTCAGCCTGCCATTGATTTGGCTGAAAATGGATTTAATTTAACTGAATTCGAAGCTAATAAGTTTAATGAATTTCAAACCGAAATTTTACAGGCAAACGACAGTTCTACCTATTTTTTCAATATTAATAAATGGAAAATTGGAGATAAAATTATTCTTCCGGAATTGGCAAATACCTTGAAATTGATCAGAGATAAGGGTCGAGAAGGCTTTTATTCGGGACAAACGGCCCAGAATATTTTGGACGAAATACATTCAAAAAAGGGAATTTTAACTCAATCGGATTTTGATGCATATCAAGCTGTTTGGCGAAAGCCTGTTGAAGCCCAATATGAAGAATATAAAGTGATATCAATGCCACCTCCCTCAAGTGGAGGCATTGCTTTGCTTCAATTATTAAAAGGGAGTGAAAAATATAATTTTAAAGAGTTTGGTCACAATTCAGCTTTAAGCATTCATATTATGACTGAACTTGAACGTCGTGTTTATGCTGATAGGGCGACTTATTTGGGCGACCCTGATTTTATCGATGTACCGGTTAAGTTTCTTCTGGATAGCAATTATTTAGCAAAAAGGTTTTCGGATATAAAAATGAATGCTAAAACAGATTCAAAAACAATTAAAGAAGGGCAGGTAGAAATTATTGAAAGCATCGAAACCACTCACTTTTCGATTGTTGATAAAGATCAGAATGCGATTGGAATTACCACTACACTAAATGGAAATTACGGATCAAAGGTTTTTGTGGAGAAATCAGGATTTTTTCTGAATAACGAAATGGATGATTTTAGTGCCAAATCTGGAGTGCCAAATCAATTTGGATTAGTTGGCGCAGAGGCTAATGCCATTGCTCCGGAAAAACGAATGTTAAGTTCCATGACACCGACCATTCTTGAAAAAGACGGTAAGCTTTTTATGGTTGTTGGAAGTCCCGGTGGATCAACTATAATCACGTCAGTATATCAAACAATTTTAAATGTACTGGAATATGACATGGATATGCAGCAGGCGATTAATGCAAAAAGAACACATCATCAATGGTTGCCCGATCTTATTTTATACGAAGAACAGGGTTTAGATTCGCTGGTTATTTTGCAACTTGAAAAACTTGGACATACACTTGAATCAAGAACCACCATTGGTAAAATGGATGCAGTACTTATTCTGCCAGACGGAAGAATGCAAGGAGGTGCAGATACTCGTGGAGGAGATGATATAGCAATAGGAGTGAAATAAGAAATTGATCAAATTTTCACATCTCTTAAAATGTAGAACAAAAGGAAAAAACATAAATATTTCAAAAAATTAAATTGCAATTGGAAAAAAATCACAGCTAAGTAGTAATTTTAAAAATTAACTAAAATATTAATCAAATGAAAAAAATAACATTACTAGGTATTTTATGCCTTATTTTTATTTTTGCAGATCAAACTATTGCCTGTACAAGCTTTATCATTTCAGGGAAACATACTGTTGATGGCAAACCAATACTCTTTAAAAACAGGGATACTGGTGAAATGAAAAATTCTCTTGTAATATTTAATGATGGAAAATATAAATATATGGGGGTTGTTGATGGAACTGAAAAAGGTTGGAACAGGTCAATCTGGGGGGGGTATAACGAAACCGGATTTGCCATCATAAATACTGCTGCCTATAATAATAACATTGGGGATACCACTAGCGTAAATGGTCACGATGGTATTTTAATGAAAATGGCACTTAAAGTCTGCAGTTCTCTGGAAGATTTTGAGTATTTTCTTGATACACTGGCAAAACCGAGAGGCGTTAATTCAAATTACGGGGTGATTGATGCCAATGGTGGAGCAGCATATTATGAAACAGGGAATAATAAATATGTAAAAGTTGACGCAAATGATCCGATAGCGGCACCAAATGGAATTCTTGTTAGGACAAACCATTCAATGAATGCTAATTTGGACCAAGGTTTTGGATTTAACAGATATGAAAATGCTGTTCGAATATTAAACCAGGCTTTAAAACAAAATGACTTATCACCGGAATTTCTTTTTAAAACTCTCCCGCGAAGTCTTTATCATCCAAGAATTAATACTGATTTAGCAGTAAATTTACCTGCAAATAATGATTTTCCAAAATATGAATTTTTTGTGGACTATATCCCAAGAATTGCAACTGCCTCAACTTGTATGATCGTAGGTGCAAAAGATAAAGCGCATGTGGAAGATGCAATGATGTGGACCATCTTAGGTTTTCCATTGACTTCAGTGGCTATTCCTGCTTGGTTATCTTCTGGAGAAGTACCAAAAGCAATGGCAATGGATGAAAATTACGAATCACCCATTTGCACGGCTGCCTTAAAATTTAAAGACGAATGTTTCCCAATTAAAATTGATCACGGTGAAAACTACATTAATATTGCTGCTGTTATGAATCAGGAAGGGAATGGTTATTTACAATTACTTCAACCCATCGAAAAAGAAATTTTTACCAAAGCGAATTTATTGATCAGTGAAATGGAGAATGGTAGAAAATCAAAAAAAGACATCAAGTCTTATTATGAGTGGGTCGATAAATATTTGTCAAATTCTTATAAGGAAAAATTTAATTATAACCTTTTTAATAAATAATTTTAAGCCCTCACCATTTGATGAGGGCTTTTTTTTAAATAAGGACGTAAACGTATAAACTTAATCTTAAAGTAAAATAGTTAATTTTAATTCACCCTTTTTCTATGCTTGTTTGTCTTAGATAGTGTAAGTTAATATTTTGTGCATTTTATGATTTGAAAATAAGTTTGTCGCAACAGTCCTTTACCTGAAATTTTGGCCTTTAATTCAAAGGATTAATTGTTGATGAAATCGGAACGAAATATTCCAATTTGAGTATGTTAAAAATTAGTTAATAACTTTGATTCATATCTAAATTGCTATATGTTTTTGTTAAATTTGCCTAATTATTTTATAACCCCTATTAAATCATTCTAATGAAAAAAACATTTTTTATTTCACTTTTAATCAGCCTCATATCCATGAGTGCATTCTCCCAGATCGAAGAACCGGTGCACTGGAGTTTTACCAGCAAAAATTTGGGAAATAATGAGTATGAGTTAATTTTTACGGCAGATATTGATGAACCCTGGCACATGTATTCTCAGAAAATTGAGATGCAACCCCCGGCCACATTGTTCACCTTTGCCGAAAATACAAATGTAGAATTCATCGGAATCGTTGAAGAAACAGAATCGATTGAGGTTTTTGATCCCAATTTTGATTTGATGATTCGCTATTTTTCACATAAAGGGGTTTTTACACAAAAAGTTAAAATCATTGGAAATTCACTTACAACCATTAAGGGCTCAATTGAATTTATGAGTTGTGACGATACAAAGTGTTTGCCACCCACCGACATCGATTTTGAATTTAAGGATTTAGGAACCCAAACTACAGATATTGCAAAATCGTCTGCTACAAAGGGAAATGTTATTCAAAATTCGATTGGTAATTCTGATTCTGGGTCTTCAGATAAATCTTTATGGGTTTTCTTTTTTATTGCTTTAATGTCAGGATTTGTTGGTGTATTAACACCTTGTGTTTACCCCATGATTCCGATGACCGTTACTTTTTTTATGAATAGTAGCAAGAATAAAATACAGGCAAAAACCAATGCGATGGTTTATGGCTTATCAATAATCATTATCTATACTTTTATCGGGGTATTGGTTTCGGTTTTATTTGGATCCGATTCGATTAAAAGTGTAAGTAGCCACTGGATTACAAATACAATATTCTTTTTATTGTTTACCGTTTTCGCTGCTTCATTTTTTGGCTTATTCGAATTTGTTCTGCCTTCAAAATTAACCAACAAATCAGACCAACAAGCAGATAAAGGTGGAATCATCGGAGCCTTTTTTATGGCTTTAACATTGGTGCTGGTTTCATTTTCATGCACAGCACCTTTCGTTGGCGGAATATTGGTTGAAGCATCAACCGGCAGCATCATCATGCCGGCGGTTGGGATGTTTGGGTTCTCGTTGGCCTTTGCCTTACCATTTACTTTACTTGCCTTATTTCCATCGTGGATGGGGAAACTTCCAAAATCAGGTGGTTGGTTAAATTCGATAAAAGTAGTTCTCGGATTTGTCATTTTAGCCCTTGGTTTGAAATTCCTTTTAGTTCCAAATCAGGCTTTAGGCTGGGGATTAACCCGCGAATTCTTTATTGCTATTTGGATTGTTTTATTCACTTTATTAGGATTCTACTTGTTGGGAAAAATCAAATTCGCTCACGATAGTGATGTAAATCACATCAGTGTTCCTCGTTTATTTTTGGTAATTGCCACCTTCACTTTTGTGGTTTATTTAATTCCCGGAATGATTGGAGCACCTTTAAAAGCAATTTCAGGGTTTTTACCTACTGAATCTTCATTCGATTTGGTCGAATTAATTGGGAAAAATCAGACTGTTGGTGTGAGTGTAAATCCAAAATCGGAAATTTGTGAAGAACCTAAATATGGTGATATTTTGCACCTGCCTCACGGACTTCAGGGATACTTCGATTATGAGCAGGGAATGGCTTGTGCCAGGAAATTGAACAAACCAGTAATGCTTGATTTTAAAGGCCATTCTTGTACCAATTGTAAAGTGATGGAAAAAAATGTTTGGTCCGATCCTGAAGTGTTAAGACGATTGAGCGAAGACTATGTGATTATTGCCCTTTATGTTGATGACAGAACAGAAATGGAAGAATCTGATTGGGTGACTTCAAACGTTGATGGCAAGGTAAAGAAGACCATCGGTAAAAAGAATGCAGATTTGCAGGTTGAAAAATACCGTGTAAATGCGCAACCTTATTACGTTTTAGTTGATAATGAAGGAAAGCAATTGGTTGATCCCCGTGCGTTTGATCTTAGCGTAAGCGGTTTTGTTGAGTTTCTGGATAAAGGAAAAACTGAATTTGAAAAAAGATAATTTTAAAACTTTGATTAATTGAAAAGATCGGTTTATAGCCGGTCTTTTTTTTGTAAAAAACTCATTGATAAATACGATAAATAAAGACATCTATGCCAAAACAACTAATCTGTTGGATTAGGCTCCATTTAAATACTAGCTGTAATTTAGTAGTGTTTCGTATAAAATTAAACATTTTCATTCCTTTTCAACCGAAATTAAGTTCGTAAATTTGAATACATCATTTAAAAATAATCATTAATCATTAAAAAAATGGAAGCAATTTATGTGAAAGAAGCACCTGCAGCAATTGGACCATATTGCCATGCAATGAAAGTTGGGAATTTGGTGTTTTGTTCGGGTCAGGCCGGGTTGAATCCCGAAACGATGAAATTGGAGGGTACAACTATTGAATCGCAAACCGAAAGAACATTCGACAATATTACTATTGTATTGAGAGGCTTGGGTTTAGACCTTAAAAATATTATTAAAACAACGGTATATATCAAAGAAATGGATGATTTTCAGGCTATGAACAAAATTTACGAAAAGCGTTTTGAAGGTCATAAACCGGCACGAACCACCATTTCTGTTAAGAAAAATCCTTTGGATGCTTTGGTTGAAATTGAGTGTATCGCTGAGTTGTAAATATTGTTTTATTTTTATTCGGCGAATAGATTGCACTTGGACTTAAATTGTGAATTTCTGGAATTTTATTTGTAATTTGAATGATATTAAAATAGTATTCATTTCAGCTAAATTATTGATTACAAAACCAGTATAATTACGGTATTATTGTTATAAATTTGATTGAAGTAAAAATAAATTCTAAATAATGAAACGAGCCATGAGACATTATCTCACGCAGAAGTATGATTATCGATGGCGAATTCCATCTGACAATTAAAAAACAAATTATAAACAGATGAAAAATAAATCCATCTCCTTAATCTTATTCTTCTCCTTCATCACACTTATAAGTTGTGGGCAGAAAGAGGATTTAACCCTTGAAAAACTTTATTCAACGAATGAATTTCCAACAAAAGGCTTTGGGCCTGCCCGTTGGCTATCAGATGGCTCCGGATATACTACCCTTGAGCGTTCAGCAGATGGTGGCAGGGATATTATCAAATATAATCCTGAAACGGGAAGTCGGATAGTTCTGGTTAAGGCTAAATCATTTGTGCCGGTTGGTGAAAAGTCACCACTTGAAATCAGTGATTACAGTTGGTCGGAAAATGGAGCTAAACTCCTTATATTTACAAATACACGAAAGGTTTGGCGATACAATACGAGGGGTGATTATTGGGTGCTTGATTTAAAATCAGGAAAACTTCAACAAATAGGAAAATCATTAAAAGCTACCACTTTGCAGTTTGCTAAGTTTTCGCCCGATTGCAAAAAAATTGCCTATGTAAGCGAACAGAATATTTACATGGAGGATTTGGCCACTCAGGTTATTACTCCTTTAACAACCGATGGCGGCGCAAATATCGTAAACGGAACTTTCGACTGGGTTTATGAAGAAGAACTTGATTTACGAGACGGTTTCAGGTGGAGTCCAGATTCCAAAAAAATCGCATACTGGCAATTGGATACAGAGGGAATTGGCACCTTTTACATGATTAATAATATCGATTCAATTTATCCAAAGCTGATCCCGCTGCCCTATCCCAAAGCAGGCACAACTAATTCTGCCTCAAAAATT
>Ga0268283_1001745_pt1 | contig 10189 bp, 6 predicted proteins | sample saktaG_13_FD_190140 | JGI IMG/M metagenome (GOLD analysis project Ga0268283, IMG submission 190140) | Saline water microbial communities from Sakinaw Lake, British Columbia, Canada - sak_2013_06_06_36m | ecosystem: Environmental > Aquatic > Non-marine Saline and Alkaline > Saline ... | reverse complement strand
CGAATTAATCTCCATAGAAAGGAGGTGATTCACCCACAGCTTCCGCTACGGGTGCCTTGTTACGACTTCACCCCTGTTGCTGGACTCACCGTAGTACCCCAAAATAGGGTCCTTCGGGTGCTTCCAACTCCCTTGGTGTGACGGGCGGTGAGTACAAGATCCGGGAACATATTCACCGTGACGTGGCTGATTCACGATTACTAGCGATTCCGACTTCATGAAGGCGAATTTCAGCCTTCAATCCGAACTATGACCACTTTTTGCGGGATTGGCTCCCTCTTGCGAGTTAGCAACCCTTTGTAGTGGCCATTGTAGCGCCTGTGTAGCCCAAGACATAAGGGCCATGCTGATTTGACGTCATCCCCGCCTTCCTCCCCGTTGCCGGAGCAGTCCCGTGTGAAAAATACAACACACGGCGAGGGTTGCGCTCGTTACCCGACTTAACGGAACACTTCACAGCACGAGCTGACGACAACCATGCAGCACCTGTCATCCTGTCCGATTGCTCGGAAAGACCTGTTTCCAGGTTTGTCAGGAGATGTCAAGCCTTGGTGAGGTTCCACGCTTATTGTCGAATTAAACCAGACGCTCCACCGCTTGTGCGGATCCCCGTCTATTCCTTTGAGTTTTAGCCTTGCGGCCGTACTTCCCAGGCGGAGTGCTTAACGCGTTAGCTGCGACACTGGAAGGGTCGAATCTTCCAATATCTAGCACTCATCGTTTACAGCTAGGACTACTGGGGTATCTAATCCCATTCGCTACCCTAGCTTTCGTCCCTCAGGGTCAGTAACGCCCCAGTCAAATGCCTTCGCCTTTGGTGTTCCCCACGATATCAACGGATTTCACCCCTACACCGTGAGTTCCAATGACCTCTGACGTACTCTAGCCAAGCAGTTCTAAGTGCAGTCTATGAGTTGAGCTCACAGATTTAACATTTAGCTTACCTGGCCCCCTACGGACCCTCTACGCCCAATAAATCCGGATAACGCTCGAGGTCTCTGTATTACCGCTGCTGCTGGCACAGAGTTAGCAACCTCTTATTCCTAGAGTACTCTCATCGTGTCTCACTGCCGTTCGACACGAAATTTTTAAATTTTATAATTTTTGAATTTTATAAATAAATCCTAATTTTTAATGTTTTAAAATTAGAAAATTATTTATCGCCATGGGCGATCCGCCTTTGGCGGAAAAATTACAAAATTACAAAATTACAAAATTTCGTGTTTAACGATAGTGAGACACGATTGCTCCTCTAGAAAAGCAGTTTACAACCCGAAGGCCTTCATCCTGCACGCGGCGTCGCTCCCTCAGACTTTCGTCCATTGGGGAAGATTCTCGGCTGCTGCCACCCGTAGGTGTCTGGCCCGTGTCTCAGTGCCAGTGTTGGGGAACATCCTCATAAGACCCCCTACCCGTCATAGCCTTGGTGGGCTTTTACCCCGCCAACAAGCTGATAGGCCAACGGCCGCTCCTAAGGCGAATAAATCCTTTCTCCATAAACCATCATAGTTTATGGACACATCCGGAATTGTCCCCGCTTTCGCGGGGTTATGCCGAACCTTAGGGTACGTTCCGATGTATTACTAACCCGTTTGCTACGGCCACCGAAGTGACCGTCCAACTTGCATGCCTTATCCACGCCGCCAGCGTTCATCCTGAGCCAGGATCAAACTCTCATAATGAAAATTTTAATCCTTCGCGAATAAATCGCTGGATAAAAAAATAAATTTAATAAATATCTGGATTCAAAGGGCAACTATAAAAAATCAAAACTTTGTCCTTTTCCTAATTGTTAAGGAACTCAAAAGATTTTGTATCGGTGTGATACGCATTTTTCTCACAAATAAACCCTATCACACCTCTCGTTTTTTGGCAAATTAAAGTTACTTATTTACTTCTGGTTTGTCAAATTTTAACCTCTCGCAATCTCTCAATCCTCTCTGCCACCGGTGGGTGAGTGGAGAACATTTTTTGAAAAAACTGCAGGGAGTTTCGACCTCGAAAAGGAGCGCAGATATATAAACTAGAAAAAGCCGGATTAGCTTCAGAAGGGGAGGTTCTTTTGGCCAAAAAGTCTATCCTCTGAAGGGCGCTAGAGAGACCTTCAGAGTTTCCCGCGAGACGAGCTCCGGTTTCGTCAGCCTTAAACTCTCTGGATCGCGAAATGGCCATCTGGATTATAAAAGCTGCAATAGGAGCAATCAAAATCGTCAGAATTTCCACGAGTGGATTCCTGTTTTCGTCGCTTCCGCCAAAGAAAAAAGACCAGCGCATCAGCGTGCTTATGCCCGTCACAAGAGAAGCCACCACCGAAGCCACTGTCGCCAGAAGAATGTCTCGATTTTTAATGTGAGAAATTTCGTGGGCCAAAACACCCTCGATTTCTGTTTCACTTAAATTTTCCAGCAACCCTTTGGTCAAAAATACAGACGAATGTTGTGGGTTTCTTCCTGTAGCAAAAGCGTTAGGCTGCGAATCTTCACCAAAAAAGAGCTTTGGTTCTGGAATCCTGGCCTTCTGACAGATATTTTTGACTATTTTATTTACAAAGGGATAGTCCTTTTTGCCAAGGGGCTTGGCTCCAGCTGATTTAAGCGCAATCTTGTCGGAAAAATAATACATTGCGATGTTCCCCACAACCGAAATGAGAAGCATCAACCACATCCCCGAAACTCCTCCCACAAATCTTCCCAAAGTCACAAGCAGCGCTCCCAAGAGACCAAAAAGCACAATTGTTTTCAAAGTATCCTGCATAATTTTTGTTTAAAGATTATCCATTAAATTATATAACGAAAAAATACTAACGGATTATTACAAATTAAAAAAGGAGCGAATGTTGATTCGCTCCTTAAGTTCTTTGCTTATCCTGTTAAATTTTTTGAATTTTCCCGATGACGCTTATGTGCCACGAGGAGATTCTCTATTGTTTTGTCGAGATTTAGATTCTCAATCTCTTTTTTCGGTATAATATTTTTGACGAAGAAGACAATTCCTTGTCTGCTTCTTTCTTCCATGCTTATCTTTGGCTTTTTAAATTTTCCGAATTTTTCAAAAAGCTCATTCCACAAGTGAAAAGGTATGTATCCTTCTTGTTTTAACTTTCGGTTAACACTTTCCACTTGTTTTCGAATGGATTGAGAAACTTGACCAGAAGTTGAAGAAAATTCTTTTAAAACTTCCAGATAAACATCTTCACCCGAAAATCTTTCGATCTTAATTTTCTCCATCGCCATATCGGAAATCGCTTTGGAAAAGTTTTTCTTAAATTCCCCCTTTTCGTCCACAATTATTTCATCCATTCCATTCTCAATCACCTTTTTGAGAACATATTTTCTGGCAATTTTTGTCAGAACGCCGCCGCTTTGTCGGTGACAATCAGCACAAACCCAGAAATTTTCATCTTTCTCGCCTTGACAATCAAGCACTGGACAGACATTGGTTTTTTTAAGCACCATTTCATCCAAATATTTCTGGAGAAACTTTCTTTCCTGAACGAATTTTTTCAAATTTTGAGAAACTTCCGGAACGACAAATCTCTCTCCTTTTTTTTCTTCCAAGAAAAACTGGAGGCTTCCCGCCGGTTTCTTGGAGAGAAATGACTGATTAAAGAATACGACTTTTCCCATCCCTTTCCTCCCGTTACAGTTCGTTTGTCCCCCAATACTTTTGTTCTGGTCTAACTTTTTCCGATTTTTTGATTCTCCCAAAAAAATCTTCGCAATCCTTGGCTAGATATTTTTTGTTGCTTTCTCGCAGGGTCTGAATCGCCTCCCTTACAGCCTCCTCTTTTTTCTCTGATTTAATACAAACATCGAAGAAGAGTGCGGCTATTTCCTCGGCACTGGCCCTACCAAAACATTGAATTTTGAAATCAAGCATCATTTCCGCGTGCTTTTCTGCTTGACCTTTGTGACGAGGATTTTTTGCGATTTCTATTGATTCTGTCCTTTCCTCTTCTTTTTGCAGCGACCTATAGGCATTCAAACATTTTTCTGCTTCGTATTTCTTCTTCTTGTTCATGAGGACTAAAATCGCTTCCCGAACAACGACATCATTAGAGCCGCAACTCCCTCCCAACTTTAAAAAATCTAAAAAGATTTCTCTAACTGGATTTTTGGCCGCTTGGAGAGGAATAAGAAATTCGTTGAAGGCCACGATGCACATTTCCAGGTACTTAAGCGCTTCAAAAAGCCTATGACTTCTGGTAAGTTCTTGTTTGGCAAATCTAATTGCCTCCAAACCAAATTGAGGGCCCTCATCTTTCGTTTCGTTGTAAATTTGCCAAATGTCGGACAACAAAAAATTTTCCAGATCATAATTGCTTTTTTTCATCGAGGCTTTGAAATAATTCAAAAGACCAATATGTCTTTCTTGTTTGGTCTTCACCACGTTCTTCTCATTTAAAATCCTTTCCTTTCTCATTTTTCCCTCCTTCAAAGAAAAATTTAGAATCTGGGCGGACATCGTTTTCACCTCCAAACCAAATTTTTAACGAGCTTTTTTGAGTTCCCAGAGTATTCCATACAACTTTGTTTTGGACAAGAGGAGAGGCAATTTTCAATTTTCAATTTCCAATTTTCAATAAATTTTCAAAGCTACAATTTTCAATGATTAAAAATTTTTTTTATCTTTATGTTCTTATAAAACAAAACTTTTATAAAATACATTTGGGATTCTCTTTTTCGCCATTATAAAATTGCGAAATTGAAAATTGATTGAAAATTGATCATTGAAAATTGCCTATAATAACGCTTGAACTTGCATCATTACATCCACTTTATCGGATTTTTTGATTTCGATGGTTTTGTCTTCGATGACACAAACTTTTGTCAGGCCAGTTACTTTGGAAAGTTCGCGGCAGAAGACTTTTTTGTTTTCTTGGTCATTAAGTTTATCTTTGTGAAATTTATAAGGGGTGGCAACAACTAAAGTGTTTTCTTCGATGCGCAGTGGGCTGCAGACCTTAAGCAAAGAGAAAAGAGCTGGTTTTAAATCGCGCACTTTAAAAATTATTTCGTTCCAATTGGCAATGACTTCACCAATATTAAACTGTTTCAAGTCAGCTGGCACTGCTTTCTTTTCCACATTTTCTGCCTTTTCTACGGTTTCAGAAAGCTCAATTGGCTCCACCGGCGAGTCTTTGACAGAGTCAGACTTATTTTTTTTGGATTTAACCGCTTTTTTGATTTTTTCAGGCATAATCACTTCCGGAATGGTGCTGCTTTGCACTTCTTTTTCCTTTTTTAATGGAATTTCAATTTTTGGTTCGAAATTATTTTTTTGCTCCGAAAAAGTTATTTCTTGAAAACTGTCTTTATTTTCCAAAATCCATTCAGAAAAAGCAATGGCGAGGGGTAAAGAGGGCAGGGAAGAGTTTTTAATAAGCGGTTGGGAAGCCATAATTTTCCCCATCAAACTGATGACTTGTCTCAAATTCAAACCAGCCGAAATTTTTATTAATTCCGCAACTTGATCAGTGCTGATCTCTTTTTCTAAAGTTTTCTTGGCTTCTTTGTCAGATTTCAAAAAAAGAATCCTTCGAAGATGAGAAAGCAGGTTGTGACTGAGTAAAAAGACATCTGCCCCAGCAGTTACTGCTTCTTCAACCTCTTCCAGCACCTCTCCAATTTCTCCCTGACCAATTTTTTTTAGCATTTGAAGCTCCTTCTCTCGGCCACTCACCCCCAAAATTTCTTCGACACTTTTTAAATCAATTTTTTTGCCACAAAGCGATACAATTTGAAAAAACAAGCTCTCGGCGTCTCGCATCCCCCCCTGGGCAGTTTCGCTGATGAGCGCCAGACTGTCTTCGCCAATTTTTATTTTTTCAATTTCTGCGATTTTTTTAAGTTTGGCTTTAATTTCTGGAATTTGTAATAAATGAAAAGAAAATTTTTGGCAACGGGAACCAACAGTGGCCGGAACCTTGTGTTGCTCGGTGGTAGCCAAAATAAAAACCGCGTGAGCTGGAGGCTCTTCCAAAGTTTTAAGCAGGGCGTTAAAAGCTCCTTTGCTCAGCATGTGCACCTCGTCAATAATGAAAACCCGAAATTTAAGTTTAGCGGGTGAGAGATCGATGTTTTCAGTCAATTGCCGGATGTTGTCCACTCCAGTGTAAGAAGCAGCATCAATTTCAACCAAATCTAGCGTCTTTCCTTGACTTAGCAACAGACAGTTCTCGCACTCATCACAAGGGTCTCCGTTTTTTCTTTTGGAAAGGGCAGTGGTGCAATTAATAGCTTTGGCCATAATTCTGGCGGTCGTGGTCTTGCCTGTGCCTCTGGGACCGGAAAAAAGATAGGCATTGGAAACGCGATCTTCAATAACCGCTTGCGAAAGCGTCAGACGAATCAAATCCTGGCCAAAAAGATCCGAGAATTTCTGCGGCCGATATGTACGATAAAAAGCACGAGACATGAGAGGCAATTTTTAATTTTTAAATTTTGTAATTTTATAAATAATGTCTAAATTTTTTAATTTTTAAACGACAAGAAGTTTGATATATTGATGAAAGTAACAATCTAAACTGTTTAAAAATTGAGAAATTAAGATTTATTTACAAAATTTAAAAATTACAAAATTTAAAAATTTTCTCATCCTCCCATTTTCTCAATTCTCTTCAGCTCCTCCTTTGCTTTAATATTTGTTTTATCCAGTCGCAGGGCTTCTTCGAAGGCGCTTTTGGCGTCGGCGAAGTTTTTTTGGTTGAAATAGATTCGGCCAAGTTGTAAATAGAGGCCGACGTTTCTTGGCTCATTAACAATGGCTTGAATTAAAAGTTCTTCTTTTTTCTTGAGGTAATATTCTCTTTCCACCTTGATTTCGGTGGGGGTGAAAGTCTTGGTTTTAATCGGAGCCGGTTTGGCTTGAAATTTATTTTCACTCGAGGAGCCACTTCTTTCTCCTTTTTTAAACATTTTAAAAGCTTCTGAAATCCCTTGCTTCAATTTTGAAGCCTTGGTTTCAACTTTTAAATTCGAAAGCCCTTCTTCTTGAAAACTTCCTCGAGGCTCTTCCGCTGGCAATTCTTCTTCAGGAGCAACCTGACTTAAAGAAGTCTCCAGCTCTTTGGTTTCCTCTTGAATTTCCTCCAAAATTTGCTCACTTTCTTGATTTGGCAAAGAAGCATTCTCTCTTTGAAGCTCCTGAGCTTTGTTTCTTCCTCTATATTCCCGCAAACCTTCACCTATTTTTTCTTTTCGATCTTTTACTTTTTTGATTGAATCACTGAGCTTTCCGTCAAGTTGTAGAATTTTTAAACGTAGATACCTGAGAAATCCTTCTCCCTTGCCCAAAAAAAGCTGCCACCATCTTCTTTTTTCCTTCTTTACCATCAAATCCTCATGTTCCACCGCCTCATTAACGTGTCTGGTCAGAACAAAAATAATTGTCCCAAGCGCCAAGATGATCAAAAATGGAAACAAGATGTTGTAAGCAGACATGAGCGAAGTTTGTAAAGTTAAAAAGTTTATAAAGTTTATAAAGTTATCAAGATAAACATTCTCCTAGGGCTCTTTATGAACTTTATGAACTTTATGAACTTTATGAACCTTATGAACTTTATGAACTAATTTAGTGCTCTCGTCAGGATTCGAACCTGAAACGCTTGGTTCGAAGCCAAGTATGATATCCATTTCATCACGAGAGCTATATTCAATTTTCGAATTTTCAATTTCCAATTTTCAATCAATTTTCAAGGCTATAATTTTCAATGACTAAAACTTTTTAAAATTTTGAAATTGAAAATTGATTGAAAATTGTGAATTGAAAATTGAAAATTTTATCTCGTGGGCATACTAGGACTCGAACCTAGGACCTGTCGCCTTAGGCGACCGCTCTTGCCCGACTATGTTAAGATTGATCCATTCTCTGCCTTTTCCGGTCTTGAAAAATAATTCTCTTCTTACCGCCTCTTTTCTTGTCTGGTATCCTTCTTTATAAACCAAAACAAAAGGTGTGGTAAGTTTGGTATATTTAGTTTTGCCTAAATTATGTTCTCTTAGCCTTCTTTCTAAATTATTCGTTGAACCAACATAAAATCGACCGTTTTTTAAGCTTTTTAAAATATAAGTAAAAAACACTTACTTTATTTCAAGACTTAAGTGGGCATACTAGGACTCGAACCTAGGACCTCGTCATTATCAGTGACGCGCTCTAACCAACTGAGCTATATGCCCAAATTTTTAACACTCTACTTTGCCCTGGGACCTGTCGCCTTAGGCGACCGCTCTAACCAACTGAGCTATATGCCCAAGACGAATGTCAAAGGACGAATGACTAATGACCAACCAACAACAAAAAATTTTTAATATTTGATATTTGCCTGCCTGCCAATAGGCTAGGCAGGGATTTTGTCATTGATTCGTCATTCGTCATTTGACATTCGTCATTATTAAAACCTATTCTATTTCTCCTCCGTCATTTCCTCCTCTTTCTTTTTTTCTTCCTCAACTCTCGCCTCTTTCTCTGCTTTCTTCGCTTCTTCTTTGATTTTTACTTCTTCGGCTCGGACGGTTTTAGTTCCTTCGATGTTTTCTTTGAGTCTGGCTCTCTTGCCTTCAAGACCACGGAGGTAATAAAGCTTGGCACGTCTCACTTTTTGGCGTTTTACAATTTCAATTTTTTCCGTTTGGGGGGAATAGATTGGGAAGACCATTTCCACAAAAACTCCGGAAGCAAGTCTTCTGATTGTGATGGTGGCACCTGGTTCAGATCCGTGTTTGTGAGCAATGACAACCCCCTCCAGAATCTGCGTTCTTTCTTTTTCTCCTTCTTTAACTCTTCGGTGAATTTTAATCACATCTCCAATTCGAACCCCTGGGATTTTCTTCATCTCAATTTTTTCTTTTGTTATGGTGAATGTCTTGTTCATAAATTTGTAATCTTAGCTTTAATTAACCGTATTCTTTTTTTAAGATAAATATTTAAGAAAAGCAAACAGGAGAGGCAATTTTCAATTTCCAATTTCCAATTTTCAATCAATTTTCAATGATTTAATGTCAAAATTTTAGAAAAACTCTTATTTGGGATTTCCGCTCTTCTTCTTTGTTTGAAAATTCTAAAATTTTTAAATTGAAAATTGATTGAAAATTGGAAATTGATCATTGAAAATTACCGCTATCTTCCTGCCCACCAATATTTCTGAAGCACTCCAACGGAATTAAACCATTTTCCTCGAAGCATCAATTGCTCCATGGTTGGCCCAGAAGTGTAATTTACCGTCGCGCCAGTTAAAGCTGGTGTGACGTTTGTGTCGGTGGTGTTAAAGATGGCTCGATACTGCATATAACGGTTTTTAGAGGAGGTAACGTTACCGGTGGCAGTAGGAGTGGTGAGATACGGTCCACCAGCTTTGAAGTCATCGAGATAAATGTTTCTGCCTTCGTTTCCGTCGGTACAGCGGAGAGTTAATCTCGCCACCCCATCAATTTGTGAAGTGAGGGGCGATGTCAAGTCAATCCATTCTCTTTGCCACTTAAAAGCAGTAGCACCTGACGTAAATCCTCCACTTGGGAAGGTTGAGCCAGTCTCCCAAGAAGCCACAGTTACCGCCCCGGTTGAAGCCGTAACCGCGGTCACCGTCCCTTGCGCCAGATATTCCGTCCCATCATAATTTTCTTTCACAATTACTTTGTCTCCCAAGAACAAATTTTCAGCCTTTGTGGCAGCGCCATAGGCCGTCTGGTCGATGGTGAATCCCGTGTCTCCTGATCCGGTAATTAAATTACCTGCATCCAGTTTCGCGGAAAAGTCAATGGTGATTGGGTGAGTTCGTAGGCCCACTTCATAGGCTTGGCGAATTTCGGAGGGGGTACGGGCAATGTTGTCGATCCTGAATTCGTCGATTGATCCAGAGAAATATTCACCAGTGAAAGATGTATCTTTCCAAGCCCCAAAAAGAACTTTGTTCGGTAAAGCAGAATTTGGAGCGACTGTCGAATTATTTTTTTCTTGTCCATCAATATATAGCCGATGAGTTGTTCCGTCAAAAGTATATGTGACATAATGCCATGCTGATGGACTTGGAGGAGGAAAAGAAACAAGAGGAGTACCGCCAAATTTCCAAACAGTAAGATTATAAGCTGTTTCAGATCTAAATCCGATTTGAATTCCACCAGAGCTGTCATTAGCAACTCCCACTATATCTTGGACTGTTGTTGGATTTGAGGCAACATAATACCAAGCCGAA
>Ga0268283_1001744_pt1 | contig 10196 bp, 8 predicted proteins | sample saktaG_13_FD_190140 | JGI IMG/M metagenome (GOLD analysis project Ga0268283, IMG submission 190140) | Saline water microbial communities from Sakinaw Lake, British Columbia, Canada - sak_2013_06_06_36m | ecosystem: Environmental > Aquatic > Non-marine Saline and Alkaline > Saline ... | reverse complement strand
TACAGGCATTAAAGGAGCTATAGTGGCCGATTGCGAAAATTTTACCCCAATTCCTGGCACCGAGCAAATTATTGATGGCATTGATGCAATAAATATTTGTACGGGTTTGGTTTCTGATGATCAACTACTGATTAAAGGAAATGAAATTTTTGGAAGAGCCTGTTACGGAGCAGGTGATGCAATTCGAATTGGAGAAGGAACCAGTGCCGTGTTACGAGGAAAACAAGTCGCTTTTGAAATTTTTCAGGCAATGAATGTCCGTTTCAATTATGATGAATATTTGGGATTATCTAAGGAATACATCGACTCTCAACAACATCCAATCAGGATAATCGAAAAACCATATTTTCCAACGGATGAAAGACTTGAAGAAAAGCCTTTTGTTTTGATTGATTGCTTGTATGGATTTGCCTGTAACCCCTGTGAGTTTGCATGCCCTCATGGAGCAATTACAAAAACTTCAACAAGCACCACACCTCAGCTCGATTTTGATAAATGCATTGGTTGTATGCAATGTGTTTATCAATGTCCCGGACTGGCAATTTTTGGATATAATCTGAAAAAAAACTGGCTCTTCCTTCCAATTGAGTATGAAGCAGCAGAAGGTGAAGAAGTGTTTCTGGTCAATAATAATGGAGAAATACTGGGTGAAGGGATTATTGAAAAAATATTAAAGAAGCCAAATAAAACAAATATCGCAAGGGTAAAATCGAACGATTTAAAAGGAAAAGAACTTACTGAAGTTCGTGGTTTTATTGTGAAGGAGAATTATCCTGAAAAAGTAAAAACCAAAGAGTCTGAGGCTGTTGAATCTGAAACCTATGTTTGTCATTGCGACGATGTAACTCTTGAAGAAATTCTTAAGGTTGTTGGCGATCGTAAATTTATTTCGGTTGATGAAATTAAGCATACTACTCGTTTGGGAATGGGTGCTTGTCGGGGTAAGCGTTGTATTCCACGATTAAAACAAAGTATTCGCCAATATGGAATTACGATAGTTGGAGATGCAACACCCAGAGGTCCATTGTCTAATCAGGTTACATTGGGTGATCTTTACCCAAGTAATCAGAAAGCAAAAATAATTGTTTGTGATCATAAAAAAGAAGTTAAAAAAGTAAAAGTTGAAGCGTTGGTTGCTGGTGGTGGAATTGGAGGAAGTGCTTTATTCCGTTATTTAGCGGAAGCTGGTAAAAATCCGGTTTTGGTCAATTATGGAAGGGGAGCATCCTGGAGGAATATTGCAGGTGGACGGCCAAATTTTAGTGTTCCAGAACTGTCAGATATCGCTGTTCACAACCTTGAGATTTTTAAAGAATTACAAAAAATCAAAAACGTAGATTTTCTGCCTATTGATTATGTGACTTTTGCACATGATGAAACCATGTATAAAGCACTTGAAGCATCAATGGCCTGGTCGGATGCTGAAATGATTGAACCTAAAGATTTCTCAAAAAGAATTTCTCCATTCATAAACCCTAATTTGGAGAAATATAAATCGGCTTTAATTGCGCATAATTGTTGGCAAGCTACTCCGGGCAGGGTAGTTGACCTAATTCGACAAATTGGTATAAAAAACGGAGGCAAGGTTAAAGAAGATTGTAAATTAATCAATGTTGAAAAAATAGGTGATACTTATAAAGTTTTGGTACAAGATCATGACAAAACCTATATTGAATTTGAAACAGCAGTCTTCATTAATGCACTGGGCCCTGATGGTGATAAATTTGCCAAGCAATTAGGAATCGCAACCGGTAACTATCCTGTAAAACATCAAGCTTTTATTACCCGCCGATTACCAATGATGGGAAATAATAATATTCCACTACCTATGATTATCGACCGCAGAAACTATAAGGGATTTACAGCTGTTTATGGTCAGCAGTTGGCTGAAACAGGTCAAATCATCGGTTGTGCATCTCCGGGTATCGAAGGTATGGAAACCGATAAAGATGTAAAATTTAATTCTAAAGAATTTATTGAAATTGTTTCGGAGGTATTTACGGATTGGATTCCGGATTTGTCATCAGTAGGATTTCAGGCCATTTGGGCAGGTTTTTATGTTGAACCACGCATGGTGATTGATCCTGAGCTTGGTTTATTTATAGGTTTACGAGGACAAGGTTTTATGCTTGGTCAATATTTAGCTAAATTATACGTTGATAAACTTTTAGGAAATACAGTTCCTACATATTTTAACAGGTTGAAATTAAGTGAAGATGGATTGTTAGAAAAAGCATTTAAGTAGAAATATCATACAATGTCTTGTTTTACAGGATGTATTATCTAATACACTTAATTTAAGTTAGCATTTAATATATTTGTTATTAACAATTTTAATATATAATTTTGCAGGCCGAAATAAAAAAGGCTTGATGTGAGTTACTTAAAGGATTTTATTATTCCTTTTGAAGGATTGAGCATCGGAAATCATGAGTTTGTTTTCGATGTGAATCAGTTGTTCTTTGAAGAGATAGCGTATTCAGAATTTAAAAATGGTTCTGTAAGAGTTAAGCTTGACTTAGAGAAGCAGGATAATATGCTTATACTACTATTTAATATTAGTGGTGAGGTTGAGGTATTATGTGATCGTTGTGCTGAGGAGTTTAATTATCCAATTAATGGAGATCAACAATTACTCGTTCAATTTGGAGATCAATTCGTTGAAGAAAGCGAAGATTTGATAATTATTCCAAGAGGCGATTATGAAATTAATCTGGCACCATACATATATGAATACATTTGTTTAATGCTTCCAATACAAAGAATACATCCTGATGATAAATCAGGAAAATCAATGTGTAACGCTGAAATGTTGAAAAAATTAGACGAATTATCTTTCAGTATTAAGCAAGATGATCCCAGATGGGATGTTTTGAAAAAATTAAAGAAAAATTAACAGCTTAAAATAATATTTAAAATGGCACATCCAAAACGTAAGATTTCAAAAACTAGAAGAGATAAAAGAAGAACTCATTATAAAGCTGTAGCTCCTACTATTGCTATTTGTTCTAATTGTGGTACCTCTGTATTATATCACCGTGTTTGTTCAGCATGTGGTTTTTATAAAGGAAAATTGGCAATTGAAAAAGCCGGAGTAGAATAGTATTTATTTTCATTCAATTATTTCACAAAATTAATAGATGAGAATAGGATTAGATGTAATGGGTGGTGACTTTGCTCCTAAGGCTACTATTGCCGGAGCCGTCATGGCTAATAAGGAGCTTGGTACATCTGACCAGATTGTTTTGATTGGTTATGAAAAAATAATCTATCAACAGCTTAAAGAAGAAAATGCAGATCCTAAAGATTTTCATATTGTACATGCTGCTGAAGAGATTACAATGGGTGAACACCCATTAAAAGCGTTTAAAACAAAACCAAATTCAAGCATAAATATAGGTTTCAGTCTTTTGAAAGCAAAAGAAATTGATGCTTTTTCAGGAGCAGGAAATAGTGGTGCAATGGTGGTGGGTGCAACCTATGCGCTTAAGCCGATTCCTGGTGTAATTCGTCCATGTGGTGCCGCTATTCTTCCAAAGCAAAATGGTGGAATTACCATTCTTTTGGATATAGGAACTAATCCTGATCCTAAACCGGATGTAATGTATCAGTTTGGAATCTTGGGTTCAATTTATGCTGAGTTTGTTTATGGTATAAAGAATCCAAAGGTTGGTTTACTTAATATAGGCGAAGAAGAAGAAAAAGGGAACTTATTATCTCAGTCAGCTCATCAATTAATGAAGGATACCAAGGATTTCAATTTTATTGGAAATGTTGAAGGTCGTGACTTATTAAATGATAAGGCTGATGTTATTGTCTGTGATGGGTTCACCGGAAATGTAGTGCTAAAACAGATGGAATCAATGTACCGTGTTTTATTAAAACGTGGTTTAATTGACGATTATACAAAAAGATTTAATTACGAAAATACTGGCGGGAGCCCGATTTTAGGGATCAATTCTTCCGTAGTTATGGGTCATGGTATTTCCAGTCCGATAGCGATAAAAAATATGTTACTTCTTTCAAAAGAAATTTCCTCTGCTGATTTATTTGAGAAAATAGCCCAGACCTTGAATAAGTAATATTGACTAAAATATAGTCCTCTTTAAAAGAATAAAATTATTATAATGAAGCTTAGAGCTGCTATAACCGGCGTACAGGGCTGGGTTCCTGATTATGTACTTTCCAACGATATTTTAGCTAAAATGGTTGATACTACCGATGAGTGGATCATGACCAGAACAGGTATCAAGGAGCGCAGAATATTAAAAGGTGAAGGATTGGGAACCTCAGATTTAGGATCACCTGCTGTTAAAGCCTTATTGGAAAAAACCGGAACTTCACCCGACGAAGTTGATATGCTCATTTGTGCTACGGTTACTCCCGACATGCAATTTCCTGCTACTGCAAATATTATCAGTCATAAATGCGGAATTAAAAATGCGTTTAGTTTCGATTTAAACGCTGCTTGTTCCAGCTTTATTTATGCATTAACTACAGCATCCAAATACATTGAATCAGGAAGCCATAAAAAAATCATTGTTGTTGGAGCTGATAAAATGTCATCAATTGTTGATTATAACGATCGAACAACTTGTGTGATCTTTGGGGATGCCGGTACAGCTGTATTGATAGAGCCAACGGAAGAAGAGGTAGGGGTAATGGATTCAATTCTAAAATCCGATGGATTTGGTATGGTGCATTTACATCAAAAAGCAGGAGGATCGGTAAAACCAGCCTCTCATACTACGGTTGATGCCAGAGAACATTTTGTATATCAGGAGGGACAATCGGTTTTTAAGTTTGCTGTTACAAACATGGCAGATGTTTCGGTTGAAATAATGAAGAAAAACAATCTGACTGCTGAAGATATTGCCTATTTAGTGCCACACCAAGCCAATCTGCGTATTATCGATGCAACTGCACGCAGAATGGGCGTTAAAAAGGATCAGGTTATGATCAATATTGAAAGGTACGGAAATACCACTTCTGCAACCATTCCTTTATGTTTATGGGAATGGGAAAATAAACTCAAAAAAGGAGATAATGTTATATTATCGGCTTTTGGAGGTGGATTTACCTGGGGAGCTATTTGGTTGAAGTGGGCTTACCATCCAAAATAATTAAAAGAAATTTAAACAAAAAAGACAAGCATTTGCTTGTCTTTTTTTATATCTACAGGATAAAAAATTATTCAGCCAGAATTAAAATTTTATTCTTTAACACTTCAACAACCCCACCATTAATTTCAAAAAATTCTATCTGGTCTTTATCATTTTTGATTTTAACTTTTCCTTTTTTTAGCACAGAAATTAATGGAGCGTGATTGTTTAAAATTTCAAATAAGCCATCAATTCCGGGTAACTGAACCAAAGAGGCAGTTCCTGAAAATATGGTCTTATCGGGGGTTATAATTTCAAGGATCATAGCGGTTAATTCTTACTGTCGGCAATTAATTTTTTACCTTTTTCAATAGCCTCTTCAATGGTTCCTACCATGTTGAACGCAGCTTCGGGATATTCGTCAACTTCCCCATCCATAATCATATTAAAGCCTTTAATGGTATCTTCAATCGTAACAACAACTCCGGGTACTCCGGTAAATTGTTCTGCTACATGGAAAGGTTGGGATAAAAATCGCTGAACACGACGTGCACGGTGAACTACCAACTTATCTTCTTCCGAAAGCTCATCCATCCCTAAAATTGCAATGATATCTTGTAGTTCTTTATAGCGTTGTAAGGTTTCAATTACCCGTTGTGCCGTATTATAATGCTCTTCTCCAACCACGTCGGGAGATAAAATACGGGAAGTTGAATCCAAAGGATCAACAGCCGGGTAAATTCCAAGTTCCGATATTTTACGGCTTAATACAGTAGTTGCATCAAGGTGAGCAAAAGTCGTAGCAGGAGCAGGGTCGGTTAAGTCGTCAGCTGGTACATAAACGGCCTGAACAGAAGTAATAGATCCTCGCTTCGTAGAAGTAATTCGTTCTTGCATAATACCCATTTCGGTAGCCAAGGTAGGCTGATAACCTACGGCTGAAGGCATACGTCCAAGTAAGGCTGATACCTCTGATCCTGCTTGGGTAAAGCGGAAAATATTATCAATGAAGAATAAAATATCGCGACCACCTGATTTTTCATCACCGTCACGATAATATTCAGCTAAAGTTAATCCTGAAAGAGCAACTCTGGCACGGGCTCCCGGAGGTTCATTCATTTGTCCGAAAACCATCGTTAACAAAGATTTTTTCAGTTCATCTTTATCAACTTTTGAAAGATCCCATCCGCCTTCTTCCATGCTTTTTTTGAATTCATCACCGTATTTTACAAGGCCTGATTCAATCATCTCACGCAACAAGTCATTCCCTTCACGTGTACGTTCACCTACACCTGCAAATACTGAAAATCCTGAATATTGTTTCGCGATGTTATTAATTAATTCTTGAATAACAACAGTTTTACCAACACCGGCTCCACCAAATAAACCAATTTTACCTCCTTTTGAATAAGGTTCGATCAAATCAATCACTTTAATTCCGGTATATAAAATTTCCTGCTGTGTAGTTAGATTTTCAAATTTTGGAGGATCGTTATGAATTGGGTAGGTATGTTTTTTTGAAACGGCACCAAGTCCATCGATAGGTTCACCAATAACATTAAAAACCCTTCCGTTAATTTTATCGCCAATGGGCATTGAAATTGGGATACCAGTTGCAATAACTTCCATTCCACGACTTAAACCATCGGTTGAATCCATAGCAACGGTCCTAATGGTATTTTCTCCAGTATCTTGTTGGGCTTCTAAAACAATGATATTTCCGTCTTTGTTTGTTACTTCAAGCGCATCGTAAATATTAGGTAAAGTTTCATCCTGATCGAAGGTAACATCAATAACAGGCCCTATAATCTGAGATATCTTACCTACACTTTTTTTCTCCATTATTCGTATTTTAAATTTGGGTCAAAGATAAAAATTTAATTTGTCAAGATTAGAAAAATAGGTAATTTTTATGGGTTTATTACTTGATTTTCTTCTATTTCCTCTTCAATTTCGGTTTCAATAGGTTTAGCTTTCTTTGTGAAAACATTTCGTTGAAAAAGTATCAAACTTAATACCCCAATCGTTATGGATGAATCGGCAATATTAAAAACAGGCCTGAAAAAAATGAAATCATTTCCTCCTAAAAATGGAACCCAGTCGGGATAATAGGTCTGAAAAACAGGGAAGTAAAGCATATCAACTACTTTTCCATGTAAAAAACCTGCATAACCCCCTCCTTCTGGCATAAGCGTAGCGACATTGTAAAATGTGCTTTGTGAAAAAATTACACCATAAAAAACACTGTCGAGAATATTTCCAAGTGCACCTGTAAAAATTAATGAAATACTAGCGATGAGTCCAAAACTTGCATTTTTACTAATCAAATGTTTTATATACCACCCCAAGGCTCCTACTGCAATAATCCGAAATACGGTAAGAATGACTTTGCCGGTTTCTCCTGCAAACTCCATCCCAAAAGCCATTCCATTGTTTTCAATAAAATGGATAATAAACCAGTTACCCAACACATTAATTTCTTCACCAATTTGCATATGGGTTTTTATCCAAATTTTCAAAATCTGATCAATGATGATAATTGGAATGATAATGAATAATGCTTTTTTCAAAATATTTCTTAATTAAAAAGAAAAGAAGTAACCAATATAAGCCTGATTACTTCTTTTCATGTATTCACAATGTTTTAATTGTTGTTTTGATTAAGTTTTGCATCCATGCTTAAAGTGGCGTGAGGAACGCTCCTAAGCCTTTCTTTTGCAATTAATTTTCCGGTCACCCTGCATATTCCGTAAGTTTTATTTTCGATACGGATGAGGGCATTTTCAAGATTGTTAATGAATTTTTCCTGACGACCTGCCATACGACTGTTTTCTTCTTTTGACAAAACATTATGACCTTCTTCCAATACTTTGAATACGGGAGAGGTGTCGTTGGTACCATTCTCGTTCTTATTAGTATAAGCTTCCGTAAGCAACTCAAAATCTTTTCTTGCTTTTACCAGTTTTGACAAAATCAATTCTTTAAATTCCTCTAATTCCTCATCAGAATATCTGGTTTTCTTTACGTCGTCCTTTGCTGCTTGCTTTTCCATGGTTTCTGTTTTTATAATGAACTGTGCTATCTCTTTTTGTCAGATTATTTTAACAATTTGTAATTGAGCCTGAATATCGTCTGTAAGTTCGATAATTATTGCTTTTTCGTTGTTAAGATGATCAACAAAAGTGAGAGATTCTGCCAGCGTTTCCGAACAAATATATGAATTATTATGAATAATTGCTTCATCAATTTCATTGTTTTTTACCAGCTCGATTTTGATGCGATCGGTTACCTCAAACTTCTGATCTTTTCGATAGTTTTGGATGCGGTTTATGAACTCTCTGGCAATCCCTTCTTCTTTAAGTTGGGGGGTGATAGAAATATCTAAAGCCACCGTTAAGTTATCTATATTCGTGACAACCCAACCCGGGATATCTTCTGTTAAGATCTCTACATCAGTAAGTTCAAGTTCAATTGTTTGGCCATCAATATTAAGTTCGTATTTTTTATCATTCTCAATTTCAGCAATGTCATCCTGTGTAAATTGATTAACAGCATCGGCAATTTGTTTCATCATTTTACCAAATTTCGGCCCCAGAGTTTTAAAATTGGGCTTTATCTTTTTGACAAGTATTCCTGAAACATCAGTTAAATACTCTATTGCTTTTACATTTATTTCTGATAAAATAAGTTGTTCGACCGCTTCAATTTGATTTTTAAAATTATCATTTAAAACAGGAATCATAATTTTATTCAATGGCTGACGAACACGGATATTGGTTCTCTTTCGCAATGAAAGTGCCATTGACGATATTTTTTGCGCCAATTGCATGCGTTCTTCCAGATCCTTGTCTATCAGTTGTTCGTCAACAAGAATATAATCTGTTAAATGAACTGATTTTGTTTTCACTTTTCCAGTAACCTGATTTAAATCGTTGAAAAGCCGATCCATGTAAAATGGGGCAATAGGAGAAGCAATCTGAGCGATGGTTTCCAAACAGGTATAAAGTGTTTGATAAGCTGAAATTTTATCTTCTGTGTATGAGCCCTTCCAGAATCTTCTTCGGCAAAGTCGAACATACCAATTACTTAAATGTTCGTCAACAAACTCCTGAATGGCACGACCCGCTTTTGTCGGCTCATAATCATTATATGCTTCATCAACATTCTTAACTAAAGTATTTAATTCGGAAAGTATCCAACGATCGATTTCCGGTCTTTCATTCATTGGTATTGGGTCTTCTTTAAATGAAAAACCATCAATATTTGCATAAAGTGCGAAAAAGGAATAGGTATTATAAAGGGTACCAAAAAATTTACGGGTAACTTCACTAATTCCTTCCAGATCAAACTTCAAATTATCCCACGGTTGGGCATTCGTAATCATGTACCAGCGTAGCGCATCAGCACCATACTTTTCGATGGTTTCAAAAGGTTCAACTGCATTGTTTAAACGCTTCGACATTTTATTGCCACTTTTGTCGAGAACCAATCCGTTTGAAACACAGGTTTTAAAGGCTACTGAATCGAATAACATTACTGCAATCGCGTGCAAGGTAAAAAACCAGCCACGGGTTTGATCCACACCTTCCGCAATAAAATCGGCCGGAAAACTTAATTCAAATTCTTCAATATTATCGAATGGAAAATGAAATTGGGCATAAGGTACAGCGCCTGAATCAAACCAAACATCAATCAAATCAGGTTCACGAAACATTTTTTGTCCGGACTTAGAAACCAGAAAAATTTCATCCACATACGGACGGTGAAAATCAAAAGTTTGATAATTTTCGTCCGAAAGATTATCAGGATCAAAATTAGCAAGTGGACTTTCGGTCATAAATCCAGCTTGCATTGATTTTTCAATTTCGGCCTTTAATTCTCTGGCCGATCCAATGCAAATTTGCTCCGAACGATCTTCGGTACACCAGATTGGCAAAGCCACTCCCCAAAAACGTGAACGCGATAAATTCCAATCAACCAAATTTTCGAGCCAGTTTCCAAATCGACCGCTACCTGTTGATTTAGGTTTCCAGTTGATAGTATTGTTCAATTCAATCATCCGATCTTTAAAATCAGTGGTTTTTATAAACCATG
>Ga0268283_1001743_pt1 | contig 10200 bp, 9 predicted proteins | sample saktaG_13_FD_190140 | JGI IMG/M metagenome (GOLD analysis project Ga0268283, IMG submission 190140) | Saline water microbial communities from Sakinaw Lake, British Columbia, Canada - sak_2013_06_06_36m | ecosystem: Environmental > Aquatic > Non-marine Saline and Alkaline > Saline ... | reverse complement strand
TGTGGATTTTAATCAGGTCGGCGCTTTCCGGGTCGCCGTATAGCTTAAGGCCGCAGCCCACATAAACGCGCAGCACCGGGGGCAATTGCGAAATCAGGCTAGTGTGCAGTTGCAAGGACTGGTTTTCTTCCAACCAACCCAAGCCCTGTTCGGCAGCTTCGCGGCAGGCTTCGGCGATGGTTTCCGGGCGTCCGGCGGCGAACAGCAGTGCCTTGCCTTCTTCCATAGCCAGTCGGTAGTCGCCAAAGAAAGCTTTGATGTCGCGTTGCAACCCTGCTTCCAAATGCCGGTAGGCCGGGCATTGCCGGAATTGGAATTCGGCAAAATAAATACGCAAATCGTCCAGCCTGGACAACCGGGCTTGCTCAAGAATAGCCTCGGCGTTTTCCTTTCTGGACTGGATAAACCGCAGCGCAGCCGGGATGGAGTTGAACTGTTGGACTAGTATGTCGGCATCCTTGATTTCACTGCGTTCCGGCAGTCGGCCCAGACTGATGCGGGTTTCCCACAAAGTTTCCAATTCCGCTTGGCTGGCTTGGTATTTGGCATCGGCCTTGCCAGCTTTAAGCGGTATTTCCGGGCGCGACAGCCGGGTGAACTTGAGCACATTGCGGCGGTTTTCCTGCCGTCCGAGCAAGAATCGCTGCTCCAGGTCTTGGTCCTTGAACACATAGAAAATGCCGGGGCCGACTGGCACCGGCTCGGTTTCCAGCGACTCGACCAGCCAGCCGCGCAGTTCGGCCTGGGTGAAATATTTCTGGAAGGTGTTGCGCGAGGTCAACACGCCATCGCCATAAGGGACACCCCGAACGGCTTCCGGGCTGGCAGTCATCGCCGACACCACCAGTAATTCCTCCGCCAAGGTGTAAGCCCCTTGCAAGGCTTCCAGGCGCTCCATGGGGTCTTCGATGACATTGATGACGAACCCCAAGTTGACGATGTGCGCCAAACATTGGGATTCGTCCGGGGCGTAATAAGGATCCCAGCCAGTGACGGTGATGCCATTTTCCGCAAGCCCGCGCACATCGCCGCCACGCCCACAGCCATAGTCGAACACCGTCTTCGACCCGTCGAGAAAACCGAAGCGGGCCAAGGTTTGCACCGGGGCGGATAGATTGTTCCGGCTTAACGCGGTCAGGTGGCGGGCAACGCCTGAGAATGTCTCGGTGTCAGCAGCCGAGGGAGTTTCGTCGTTGCCGACCGGAACCAGTTCGTGGCCCGTCAGCCGGTAGCCCCGCGCCTGTAGCAAAGCCTCCCATGCCCGCTTGAAGCCGATGCGGCGGGGGTCGTCGAACAAGCCGATTTGCTCGGCGGCGCGGGTTAGTTGGGAAAATGCCTCCCGTGCCGGGTGGCTTCCGGGGAGCAAGAGTTCCTTGCGGTGCAGGATGGGTGGATTCAGGGATTCGGCATAAGTACGGAACCGAACTGTGGACTTTGCCAAATCCACTGTCCAATAGCGCCGCAGCACCGGAAACGCCTCATCGAAGAAGCCTGAATAGTCGAGCAGGCTTACGCTGGTGCCGTCTTGGTTCAGCTTGACGACGTTGAAGTCACTCCCAGTTTCAGCCTTAGCCAGCGTGGCGGCATGTGCCACCGCCTCGCGCCATGAGAGGTCTAGCGCCTCCAGTGCGTCAATGTGGACATAGGTGTTTTGGGCGACGGTTTTTCCGGTTTCCATGTTTGATGGTTAAGTTGCGTTATTTCCGAATAAAGGTTGGCTAATTTTACCCGTCCCGCTATCGGACTGTATGGAATCTTAAGCTAAAGGGGCTGTAGCTGAAATGTTTTAATCTCAGGCAATCTTTCCGAATGGTTCAGGAAGAACCTGGAACGCTACCGCGACAAGGCCATTGACGACCCATCCACGGAAAGGTGCAGCAACTCAACCAGATGTTCTCCAACTCCTGCCAGTTGGCCCAAGGCTTGGTCAACGATGCCGCCAGTGTGTTGCCCGACAAGGTGCAGAGCGACATGAAGATGTCCACCATTTCCTTCAGCAAGGGCGTGACCGACGTGTTCGGTGCTTTGACCAATTCCAGTTCGCAGGGCGACCCGGTGCAACAGGTGAAGGCCAACGCCGCCACCGACATGCAGAAGGTCATCCAAGGCAACCTGGTGTGGCGGGCGCTCAACCAGAACAACGCGGGCGGCTGGTTCAAGTTCGGCGGCAACGAGTTTTTGCAGGCGGCGATGAGCGTCACCGGTTCGGTGGTGGTCAAGCCGCCGAAGCCGCGCCCGACGGCAAGGGCGAGAGCAACCCTATCGTCACCCTGCCGAACCTGCTGCGCATCAAAGACCTGCTCAACGGCTCGGATGCCAACGATTACCAGACCGTCCAGGTGTACGAGTGCGACAGCAGCGATGCCGACGGCTGCCTGAACCCGGTGGCGAAGGGCGTTGCCCTGGTCGGACTCAAACAGCGGGTGCATGACATTCTGGCAGGGATCGGCGCTAACAACGGCCTGATCTACAAGTTTAGCTTTCAATTAGTTTTACCATTTTATTGACATATGGTTGTCTTAGTGAGATCATATGTAAAACCAATGCACTGTAGGAGTCGCAACATGCGAAAAAACGCCATAATTGATCGTCAATACGACATAGCCAACGGCACACCATCCCCGCTGCCGTTACCAAAATTTCCGCGCTACACGATCAGTAACCTTAGAGGTGGCATAGGAAAAACAAGCTTGGCATTCAACTTGTCTTACCACGCCGATTCATGCTTAGTAGTAGATACTTGCCCACAAGGAAATTTATCGTATTTTTTTGATTCATCTTATTTTCAAAATAACACAACAACGGTCAAGGATTTGATTTTGCCTTATCTTTTACCGGGAATGGGGAAGGCCACAAGAGTGGCAAAAAACGTATCTGCATCAAACTTAAATTTTGCTGGAAAAAACACTTTCTACATCCCTTCTACAAGTGATTTATATACCTTGCCATCCCAAATGGCAACGGCACTTAATCAAGCTAAGACATTAACAGGTCAACAGCGAATAAATGCTATTGATTCTATGCTTTACTCTCTTAAAAGCGAAATTACAAGAGAATTAAGTGAAGTAGGTGTTAAAAAATGCCTTATAGACACTTCGCCATTTTTCTCTGGTGCAACACATCTGAGTTGGCATGCAAGTGATGCGTTAATCGTACCAGTTAGAACAGACCAACAATCTATTAACTCGCTTAATTTATTAATTGATACATTGTCCAATCCAACAAGCGAATTTAGGCGTGACATTACTTCCGATGGGCATACTCCTAAAATTCAGTTAGTTGTTTTAACTCACTGCACTTGGTCTACAGCAGGTGGAGCTAGAAATATTCCAAATCAGCAAACAAAAGTTTACATTGAAAAAGTTCGTGATATTGTAAATAGGAATATCCAGCATTTCACTACAACTAACGCTGACAATCACATTTTACTATTAGATGACTTCTTAGGAACTGGGCGTATTTCAACTGCTCTTTCTAAGCCAATAGCCCTATTACAGCACGGTGAAACAATGCGCATAAATCGCGTAAGAACAACGGTTAACGAATCGGTAGAGAAAGTAAAATCTCAAATTTCTTACATTAGCAATTCAATTTGGTAAGTGCAGTAGGGTTGCGGTGAGCTTGCGAGCCGCACCATTACAACCGTGGTGATAAAAAAGAGCGTAATAGGTGCAAACCGTATTGCGTACAATCGGTAAAACGTCATGTCCGATTTGCACGGAGTGGACTTGAACATCGTGCCGATTGACTCGATCATGCGCCAGCCCCAACTGCTCAATGCCATCCGCTTCGACTCTGCCATCTACACCACCGAGATTTACACGGGCGGTGCGCCGAAGATACTGGAATGCACCGATGCGTGGGTGGCCTTGGACGATTATGTCAGGAACATGGCAGTCCCCGAAGTCGAGAACATCCTGAAGGGAGCACTTAAAGTGACAGCGCCAGAGGATGTTGAACCCCGCATCGACGAAGCCTTGAACGCCTTGACCGGGGGCAGCGTCAGCGCGATGGACTACATGCTGTCCGCGCTGATCACGCCGATGTTCGAGAAGGGCGTGGTGGGTCGGCACGAGGATGGCATGAAGTGGAGCAAGGCGGCGATGGTCGAACAGGCCATCCAGCAGCGCAACAGCCAATGGGCCGGTGAGCAAACATTGTTCACCCGCATCGTCAGGCCGATGATGACGTGGATCGAGGGTTTCAGCTACGCGATCACTCCGCTGATGGCCTTCGCCGTGATGCTCGGGGCGCGGGGCATCCAGATCACCGCCCAGTATTTCCTGATGCTGCTGTGGATACAGCTTTGGATGCCGATATTGGCCGTGGTGAACCTGTACATCACCATGGCAGCGGCAGGCAAGATGGAGGCGTTAAACGCGGCGCAGTTCAATTTGCCGTCGATGTACGGGCTGTACCAGATGGACATGGCAATCCAGGAATGGCTGGCTATCGGCGGCATGTTGGCATCGCCCACGCCCGCCATTGCGCTGATGCTGGTCTATGGCGGCTCGGTCACGGCGACGCATTTCCTGGGCAGGATGCAGGGCGGCGACTTCATCAACGAAAAAATCAACTCACCGGACATCGTAGGCCCGGCCCCCATCTTAAACCTGCAACCCAACTACCAACATGCCCCGCTGACCGGCACAACCCTGTTCGGTGCCGAGAAAGTGCTGCCGTCCTTTCAAGCCGGTAAAGACCTCAGCGCATCGGTCTCGTCCGCCTCCGCCGCCATGCGCCAAGCCACCAGCAGCTTCATGGACAGCCTATCCAACACCGCGTCCCGCTCAGACGGCATTTCACAGGAAGGCTTCGACGCGCATTCCGCCAGCAACCGGATCGCCAGCAGCCGCAGCGAGACCGACAAGTTCATGCGGGCGACGGGCGAGGACTTTGCCCAGCGCTACCGGGACACGGGGATGTCTGGGGATGATTTTGCGGCGGTTGTCGGGGGCGCGGCAACTTTAGGCAGGGCTTCGCCCAAGGACAAGGATAAAGGCGAGGAGAGCGAAAAGGAGTCGCTGTTTAAACTGAGGGGCAACTTGTCCGGGCAACTCCAGAACCAATTCCATGTGGGGACTAGCAGGGCCGATGAAATCGCGGCGGACATTTCGCAAAAGGTACTAAAAGACCATGGCTGGCAAACCGACCTGGCCCAAAGCGTGGCCTCCGATGCGCAAACGGGTATCCGCGATGTGGCGTCATTGGGGATGCAAAGTCAGGATTTGTCTTCTCTCCAACGCAGTGCAACCGATACAGCCGTCATTCCGCACCCCATTGTTACAATTGCCTATTTTGCAATAGGCCCGAACCATGGCATCCCACGATCTTCCTAGCGCACCCGATGCGAACACCTACGCGAGTTACACGCTCGACCATCACGGCCTGGTGGTGGGCATGGTCGACGAACCGGGCGCGGGCATTTTGAATGGAAGCCGTCAACAGCGACTTTTTGCCGCAGATGTCGAAAAATCGGAGCGTTTCCCCTTGTGCATTCACCATGTCAATAAACCCAAGGTATTCGCTCTGCGCTGCCAACGCTTCCAATTCGTTGACCACGGTTTCCAGCTTCGCAGAGCCGCCGTAAATTTGTTCGGCCTCTTACAACACTCCGAGTGTCGCCCTTGCCGCCGCCACGCGCAAGCCCTTGATTCCATATTTATTGGCTTGTTGGCGGCAGTAGCGCACCATCGCCGTCGTGCCTTTGGTCATCAGTCGCGGAGCCAGCGCTTGGATTTCCCGCCATAGCGCATGGGGCGGTTCAAGCATGGCCCAATCCGGCGCAAACAGCATGTCGAGTGCCACGGTTTGCCCATCGGTCAGCAGTTCCAGGTAGCGTTGCAAGCTGAAAGCCTCGCAGTCCGTGTCGGCGGAGGTGTTTTTCTCGCCGCGCGGCTTGGGGCGGCTTTCGGACATGACTGGGCTTACCCGTTGCAACAGGATGTCACGGGCGGACGGGATGTACACCGCCTTGATGTCAAGGTCGGACTCAGGCGTTGCCGTCCCGTAAAGGTGGGAGCCTACTTTCATCTGGACAATCTTGAATCCGGTGATACTTTTTTGCAAGCTGGTGGAGGTTGCGCTTGAATTCAGGTGTGAACCGAACTCACGCGGTGCCGGAGTCTTGGGTTCATTCGGCATCAATGCCATCCCAAAGCCCATCCACTGGGTAAGCCACACCCTGCCGCGCCTCGGCCCAACCTTGCCGCAAACTTGCAGCCGCAGGTTTGAGCGCGATGCTTTCCCGCAGCATATGCAACCACGCAGCACGAACGGCAAATATTCGTCAGGCAGGGTATCAATTTCGGCGAGGACACATTCGCGGTATAGGGTTGTTTCAGTCATTTCGTTGCTCCTGTTCTTTCATTGGGTGACAAGCGGGGATTCCAGGGGGGATAACATCCCTTGGAGGGATGTTATCCCTAGGTGGCTCCAGTTTCGCTTTGCCATTGCGCCAGCGTATCCCTTACCTGCACGGCGTTGGGGTCTTCGATGGATTCAAATATCGCCAAAGCCTGTTGTGCCAGCGGCAGCGCCTGCGCCCGTTCACCCAAGGCTTCGTAGGCCAGGGCCGAGTTCCATAAAGCAAAGCCCTTGACGCGCCGGTCGCCGGTTTCGCGGACGATGACAAGTGATTGTTCAAGATATTCTATCGCCTTGAGTGGCTCGCCCAGCTTGACATAGGCCACTCCCAGACTATTTAGAGCATTTCCCTCGCCTTGTCGGTCGCCAGTTTCATGGGCGATTGTGAGGTATTGTTCAAAATAGCCTATCGCTTTGTGTGGCTTGCCTAGGTAGTAATAGGCTAATCCCAGACTATTTAGAGCATTTCCCTCGCCTCGTCGATCCCCGGTTTCAAGGGCGATAACGAGGTGTTGCTCGGAATAGCCTATCGCTTCTCGTGGTTCGCCCAGGTTGGCATAGGCAGCTCCCAGATTGCTCAAGGCCAAGCCCTCACAGCGCCGGTCGCCAGTTTCGCGGGTGATGGTGAGTTGTTGTTCGTAGTAGCCTATCGCTTTGCGTTCCTCGCCTAGGTAGTAATGAGCCAGTCCTAGATTGTTCAGTGCCATACTCTCACCGCGCCGGTCTTCGATTTCACGGGAGATGACGAGTTGTTGCTCGGAATAGTCTATCGCTTCCCATGTCTCGCCCAGAATGACATAAGCCGCTCCCAGATTGTTCAATGCATTGCCCTCACCGCGCCGGTCTCCGATTTCACGGGCGATGACGAGTTGTTGCTCGGAATAGTCTATTGCTTTGCGTGGCTCGCCCAGGTAGTAATAGGCCACTCCCAGATTTTGCAAGGCGATGCCCTCGCTGCGCCGGTCACCAGTTTCGCGGTTAATGGTCAGTGCTTGCTCGTAACAGCTTATCGCTTTGCATGTTTCCCCCATGTCGTCATATGCACACCCTACATTGCATAGGGCACTACCTTCCCACTCTCTGTTTCCAGTCATTCTCGCCGCGTCAGCTTGCGCTTCTAGCCACAGAATGCGCTGCATAGGATGGAAACGGATTGAACTTGTATAAAGCATACTTCCCACCAGCCGGATCAAAGTTTTCGCCAGATCTAGGCGACTGACCAGATAAGTAAAAGCGGCTTCCAGATGCAGACGTTCGCGGTCGAACAGCGCCAGCCCTGCCAGGATTTGTGTTTTGCCTTTTAAATAAAGTTCATCCGTTCGCTCGCCAATCCTGGTGAAATACTCCGCATGCCCCAACTTCGCCCGTTCCCCCTCCTCCCCCGACAACCGCGCCCCCGCAAACTCCCTCAACAAATCATGCCAGCTATTGCGTTCCTTTTCCTCGTCATAATCCAATAGATTCAAACAAACCACCCTATCCAGCAATTCGCCGGTATTGGGTACATCACTATCACTCAAAGAAGGAATAACCGCCGCAATCACCGCCTTCCCAGCCTCACGCCCGAAATCGGCGGGCATGATCGAAAGCGCCGTCCAAGCCAAGCGTTCCGCAACATCCAAAGCCCGGTAGCTGTAGTCAAAGATCAAATTCACGTCTTCGTTCGGCTGGCTTTTGTTGCCCAACCGTCGAAGCCGGTCCTGTTGCAGTTCGGCTAAATATTCATCGGCGGGTTTGGAGCGGTATTGCTTCAAATAGCCGCCAGCGGTTTTCAGTGCGACCGGCAAGTCGCCGCACAACTCGGCCAAGTGCGAGGCTTGTTCGTCGGTCAGGCGCGGGGCGTAGGCTTGCAACAATGCCATGGCTTCGGCGCGGGGCAGACGGTCTAGGTGGAAGGACTGTCCCGTCTGCAATTGTTGGCGCGAAGTGACGAGCAGGGCGCAACCGGGCGGCGGGGATAGCAGCCGGACTTGCTCATCGTCTTTGGCATCGTCCAAGACCACCAAAGCCCGCAAAGATTTACCGGAAGCAGCATCATGAAACAGGTTGGCGTAGAGCCGCCAGCAGGCGTCTTCGTCGTCCGGCAACCGGGACTCCGGGTTGATCGCCACCAGCACGGAGTCGCGCACCTGCCCGGCGCTGACCAAGCTGCGCACTCAGTTGAAGAATCAACTCCATGCCTGGCAACAGTCGAACACGGTCCCTGCCGCCATCGTGGAAGCCATCCAGGAGCAAATCGAACAGGTCAATGTACAAATTGCCTCCATGCAAACGAAGGCGTTGGAGCTCACCCGCAGTCATCCTGAGCTACAGCAAGCTTATAAGCTGGTTCTGTCGGTCAAGGGAATTGCCGAAATCAGCACTATTGCCCTGCTCGGTGAAATCCTGGTGTTGCCGAAAGATATGAGCGCACGGCAATGGGTTGCTATGGCCGGTCTGGACCCTCGGCACAATCAATCGGGCAAAAGCGTGAACAAAAAAACCCGGCTCAGCAAGGCCGGCAATCGCTTTTTGCGCATCGCCCTTTACATGCCGGCCTTGAGCGCATCAACCCATGATCCCCATTTGCGAGGCTTCTATCTGCACTTAATCGAACACTGCGGACTCAAGAAACTTCAAGCCGTCTGCGCCGTTATGCGCAAACTATTGGTCGCCCTTCATGCAATTCTGAAAACCGCCAAAGCGTTCGACGGCAGCCGTCTTTTCACTCTTCCGCAGGAGGCTTCAGCCACTGCATAAGAAAATATTTTGGATTGGAGGCAAAGGGGACTTGCATTGGAACAGAGTATCTACGGCCCTTTGCGGCGACCGAATCCAATCAAGCCAGCCAATGCGGAACCGACCATCCAAAAGGCGGCGGGGAGAGGGGTTTGACTAATGGAGCCACTGGTCATCAGATCGGTAGAAATGACATTGTTGCTATCAGGATTGCCCGAATAAGCGGTACCTATTCCCACAAAAGCCAATAATGGTGCATTGGTATAGTCGTAAGTGAAAGTTATCCAGTTGGAATAATTATGAGAATCAGTGCCATCCATCAAAAAGTTGCCAAAGTACGATGCCGTGGCATAGTTTTGTCCAACAAACCAAACCCAGCTAATGGCATCTGATGCCGTACCGCCGACATAGCCGTATGTTCCAAACTGGTAACCATACAGTGTTCCGGTCACAGCGGTGGGCCCTTTGACATTATCAATTGTCACCGTTCCCTGAAATGTCGCGCCCGATTGAAATGTCTGATTAACAGAATAGTTCATGCTTGCGGCTTGAGCCGAACCCGCAGCAAAACCCAATGCAAGAAAAAGATGTACTAGTGTTTTTTTCATAAGTCTAATTTCCAAAGTTGATGCTCACCGTTCGCTCATTTTCACCCAAGGTTCGTCAAATTGTGGCTAAATATGGGCTCTTCAGGATTTGAGGGGGTCAGCAATTATTTTATAAATCATATTGTTATGCAATTTTTTGAGAGGTAATCTGAAGCAAAAAAAGCATGAACGTACAGTATCGTAACTTATTGATTTGTATAGATGCCGAGTTGGTTGCCCCCTCAATGTAGTTGAAAACAGCATATTTAGAATATGATTGACCGTTTTAATACTTATCGTTCAAGTATAAATAAATTTTCACATTATAGCATAAGACATTGTTTCTAAATGAAATATTTACCCCCTCAAATCCTGCAATACCTTCGCCAATCAGCATGAGTGTTTTGGGTTTGGTTATCATCCGGCAAGGCTCGCCGTGGCATGGCATTGAGGATTCAAGGTTGCGGCGGGCCAACGATGGCAAAGGCCGAAATTTTTACATTGGACAGGGATGGGTGGTCGGAAAAGG
>Ga0268283_1001742_pt1 | contig 10200 bp, 11 predicted proteins | sample saktaG_13_FD_190140 | JGI IMG/M metagenome (GOLD analysis project Ga0268283, IMG submission 190140) | Saline water microbial communities from Sakinaw Lake, British Columbia, Canada - sak_2013_06_06_36m | ecosystem: Environmental > Aquatic > Non-marine Saline and Alkaline > Saline ... | reverse complement strand
ATTCTTGACGTTACCGGTTTGATTTGTTACATACCAAAACATATCGAAATTGTGGGGATGTAGCTCAGCTGGGAGAGCGCGGCGTTCGCAATGCCGAGGCCAGGGGTTCGATCCCCCTCATCTCCACTCACAACGATCGATAGGTATCTGCTTGATTCGCCGGATTCTTTTACCTGATGCGGCCCTCTGTCATCGGCCTGCCTGTTCTCATCCTCTTCAGTCTATCATTTTCAAGGCTCAATTGAAATCTATAAAACATCAACTTTTTGGAGGGGCACAATGAGCAAACCATTTGAAGTCGGCATGACCCGCGAGCTGAAGATACGCACCCAATCGGAGCAATCCGCCCAGGTTTTCTACCCCAATCTCCCGGATGTATTTGCCACGCCTTTTCTTGCGGGATTGATGGAACGGGTTTCAGCCGAATTGATCAACGAACGTCTGGACGCGGGGGAGCAATCCGTGGGGATATCCATGAACCTGAAGCATATTGCGGCAACTCCCCTGGGCATGGAAATCCGTGTCAAAACCGAAGTTTCAGCAGTTGAAGGCAGGAAATTGACTTTTGCGCTTGAAGCTTTCGACGATGTGGAAAAGATCGGAGAAGCCACTCACGAGCGCTTCATCATTCAGGCCGAAAAGTTCAATGCCCGGGTGGCGGATAAAGCCAGAAAGACGGCTTAGCCCGATCCGTGTAAGGAGATGGGATGTTGCGGCCGGCCTGATGCCGTTAAGGCGATTTGCGCAGTTTTTTGATTTCTGCAGCCACTTCCAGGCTGAGCGCGGCCAGTGTTCGGCTTTGTGCATTCACCAGGTCCGGGTATCCCGGACCGGAAACTTTCTCTGTAAACAGGGACTGGGTCACGGCGACGATTTTCTGACTTTTCTGATCCTTAAGGGTCCAAACGGCATTCAGACAGGCGGTTTCTCCGGGAACGCCGTCAAAGCGGTTGATGTTCACCACCACCCGGTAATCCGGTTCGATGAGAAGTTCATCCGTTGAGACGGTTGCACCTTCCTCTGCCAGAAGAATGCTGAGGTCCTCTGCCAGTATGCGCTTGGCATCATCCTTTAACGGCCCTGCCCATTTATGAAACTCGGAAAAACCCATCTGATTGTCGTTTGTCCGGATGGCGATCTGCGGTCGTTTCAAGCTGTCCGGAAGGATTACCGGCCCGACCGATACCGTGAACCGGGGTTTGAAATCCGGACGTGCTTCCGGTCGCTGTATCGGATTCAGGGTGTAATACTGAGCCTGCTGGCTTTTTAGAAGGCAGCCGGAAAGGGTTATCAGGCAAAGAGTCATCCCGAGTGTACAGTAAAATCGCATCGCATTCATTTTTCTGATCCTTTTCCGGTAATGATCGATTCCGGGTGATTTTCGAGATATTCCACCAGCACCCGCAGGGAGCGCGCGGCATCCGATAGTTCTTCCAGCGTTTCTTTCATGCGGTATTGCAGGGGAGAATCCGTCTCCAGAACCGCCTTGGATGAGGCCAGCGAAATCTGCGCTTGTTTCAGGACGGCATTGAGTTCGGGGGCTGTCCCGGTGCGAAGTGCTGCAGTCAGCATCTGGATTTCCTTGATGGCGGTATTCAGAGAGTGCAGGGTTTCCCCGATTTCAGGCGAGTTGGCAATCCGCCGCGCTCCCTGAACTGTATCCTTGAGGTCCTTTCCGATCTGCTCAATGGGGAGTTTGTCAAGTTTTGTGATAAACTGACCGACCTTGGAGGCAATTTCCTCGATCTGCGTCGGAAGGGTCGGGATGATGGGATAGTCGCCCTGATAGGTGATGCGTTTGGGCTCGGCGTTCGGAAAAAAATCCAGCGCTACGTACTGCTGCCCGGTAACAAGATTACCTGTTTTCAACTGGGCATGCAGCCCTTTTGCGATCAGAAAGTCAATGACTTTTTCAGGGTCTTTCGGGGTTGTATTTTTCTTCATGTTCAACCGGCCGGGTTCGATGACGATCAACACCGGGATTTCAAAGGATTTTTTGTTTGCATCGTACTCCAGTTTCAAATCGATCACCTCTCCGATCTGGATACCCCGGAACTCGACCGGCGCTCCCGGGAAAAGCCCTCTGACTGAAGTGTCGAAATTCAGTAGGAACAGTTTTTTTTCAGCGTAGTCTTTTTTTTCAGCCGCATCGCGGTTGGAGTACAAGGTGAAGACGGCCTCTTCCGGGGGCGTTTCTCCGGGGCTTTCATAACTGTTCGGGATGTCGAATGCAATGCCGCCGACCATCAATGAGATAAACGATTCTGTCTGAATACGGATTCCCTGAGTGTCCAATTTCATATCAAAGCCGCTGGCGTTCCAGAAGCGCGTGTTTTGATGAACATACTGGTGGAAAGGGGCGTTGACAAAAACCTTGAAGAAGATGCTCGTGCCCTCGGGAGCCAGGTGATAGGCAATAACCTTCCCAACCGTGATCTGCCGGTAATATACCGGGGCACCGACTTCGATCGATCCCTTGCGGTCCGCCTTCAGCGTAAAAATGCGGCCAGGATCCACAGCCGTGAAAATGGGCGGTTCTTCCAGCCCATTGAATGTGAGTTCGGGCTTGCCGGGTTTTCCGGGATCAAGGTCGATATAGGCACCCGAAAGCAGTGTGCCCAGTCCTGACACGCCGTAGGCAGCCACCCGGGCACGTACCACCCAGAAGCGGGTGTTTTCCGTAAGATATGCTTCCGCCCCTTTAACGAATTGGGCTTTCACCGAAACCTGGGAAAGATCTTTGGTGAGGGATAATTCCGTGACCTGCCCGACCTCCACATCCTTGAACTTGATCTTGGTTTTGCCGGCTTCGAGGCCCTCGGCGGTCTTGAAGATGATGATGGCCTCGGGACCTTTTTCAGACAGGGTCTTATAGATCAGCCAGCCGCCGATTAAAGCCGCAACCACGGGGACGAGCCACACGAGGGACAATCGACGTTTTCTGGCATGGATGACGGGCTCTGAGAATTCAGAGGGATCGGGCTCAAACGGGGTATTCACATGCATCTTCAGGCTCCTTTGCATCCCAGATCAAACGGGGATCAAAACTCATCGCTGCAAACATGGTGATGACCACCACAGCGGCAAAAAACAACACTCCTTTCTGGGCCTCTATGTTGGCTATGGAGCCCAGGTGAACCAGAGCAACGAGAATGGTCACTGCAAATATGTCCACCATGGACCAACGGCCGATGGCTTCGGTGAGCCGATATAGCCGGGTTCGATCCTTGGGCCGCCAATTGGAGCCGCGCTGAATAGAGATCACGAGAAACGTAAGGATAAACAGTTTGAGCAGCGGAACAAAAATGCTGGCAACAAAGATAATCAGGGCAATCGGCCACATCCCCGTGGCAATGAAATAAATGACTCCGCTCATGATCGTGTCCGTCTGCACCACTCCCAGGGAGGTGATTTTGGTAATGGGGATCAGGTTGGCCGGAATGTAAAACAGGAATGCCGCAAGGATAAGCGCCAGGGTGCGGGCAATGCTGTTGCGCTTTCGTGAATGCAGGGCTGCCCCGCATCGGGGACATTGTTCAAGGGAATCGGCTGATCCGGTTTGTTTTCGAACGAGAAGATGGCAGACCGTGCAGCTCACAAGCGATGCGGTTTTGGCCGTCATTGTGGATGGCATTTGTTTTTCTCCCAATGCTCCCAGACCAGGTGAGGGTCAAGGGATGCCAGACAGGCGGCCAGAACGAAAATGAGCGCCATGAAACAGAACAAGGCGATATCCGGAAGGATCTGCGCCATTTTTGCCAGTTTGACCATGGAGACGAGAATTCCGAGCATGAAAACCTCCATCATGCTCCATGGCTGGAGTTGCTGCATCCAGCGAAAGACATGAAACATGCCGGGTGACCGATACTGGAACTTCAATGGGAGCAGGATGTAGATCAGCGCCAGTAGCTGAGCCAGAGGAGCAATGACGGTTGTGAACAAAACCAGAACAGCCAGCCACGGCATTCCGGAAGCGTAGAACTGCTGAATTCCGGTCAGCAGGAGTGTATGCCGTACCTGGCCGTGAAGCTTGAAACCCAGAAACGGGAACGAATTGGCCATTACCAGCAGGATCAGTCCGGTAATCGCCAATGCAAGCGTTCGTTCAAGGCTATTTCGTTTTGGCTTTGCGAGCAATGCGCCGCAACGGCAGCAACTGGCCGTCATTCCCTCGGAAATGGTTGGAATCCGGTGTAGAAGATCGCAGTCATGGCATGCCATGAAAGAGCCGGTTTTCATCTCTTGCCCCTTATTTCGGTTTTAACTCCACGCCTTCAACGGATCGAGGATTGAATATAAAATGTGATTGTCAAAAAAAGACGACGATGTCAATCATAATCATTGATCGTTTGAAGCGATCGGCATTCTGTGTTAGGAGTTAAAAATATACTGCTCAGGTTCAGTTTTAATGAATCCGGCTCATTTACTTCTTGACTTTCCCGACCGAGTTCGTCAATTTCGAAAGGCTTGCTCTGGAAGAACCCATCACACAACAAGGACGGATTCATCGCCGTCATGCATCCAGGAAGCGCATTCATCATCATTCTATCCATTTTTACTGTAAAGGAGAACTCTATGAAAAAAATCGGTATGCTGGTTCTGGCGCTTTTCCTGCTTACAGCGGCAAGTTCATTCGCCGCAGGTCCGAAAATCATCATTGCTACCGGCGGCATCGGCGGGGTTTACTATTATTATGGAACTCAGATATCTGAAATCTTGGGTAAAAATGGCTATCCATCAACCGTTGCCATACAAACCGCAGCCTCGGTTGACAACATGATGCTCATCCGGGATAAGACAGACACGGCCAAAGAAACTTTTTTTCTGGCCACGGTGCTTCCGGACACGGCCTATTTTACGGTCACGGGAAAACATGAGAAATTTGCGGAAAAACCTGTCAAAGCCAGCATCCTGTGGATGATGTACCCGAATTATATGCATATCGTCACAACAGACAAGTCCGGAATTGTCAAATTGGCCGATCTTCAGGGCAAAAAAATATCCACGGGTGCACCGGGGTCCGGAACGGAGTTTACCGCGTTCAATTTGCTGAAATCAGCCAATATCGACCCGGAAAAATTCAAGAAATGGGAAAAACTCGGGGCCAAGGAATCGGACGAAGCGCTCACCAACGGCACCATCGATGCCTATTTCTGGTCTGGAGGCCTGCCTACCGGCTCCATTATTGAATTATCCAACACCCTGACCCGCAAGGGAATGAACCTTTATATCGTGCCCATTTCAAACAGTGACGCAGGAGTTTCGGCTTTTGAGAAAGAATTTACGGGATTGACCGATTCGCTGATCATCCCCAAAGAAGTATATGGAACGGCCGTTGATACGCCGACCCTGGCATTCTGGAACATGTTTGTCTGCCCGGAATCCCTGCCTGAAGAAGTGGCTTATGCCATCACCAAGGCCGTATTTGACAATATCGACACCCTTCGCTCCGCCGTCAAATCTGCAAAGGAAACGACGCTGGAAAGCACGGCCAAATTTATCGGCAAAACCGCCATTCCCTTCCATCCGGGCGCAATCAGGTTCTTCAAGGAGAAGGGCCTTGTGAAATAAAACCGTCTATGTCAAAACGCTCTCTCTTTATTTTTGTCATGGTACCGGCTTGCCTGTTTTTGATTCTTAAACCCGCCGTCGTTAAACTGGAAAGCGGCTCCCGGCTGCTGGTGCTGCTGCGCTGGCAGTCCGGGAAAATTCAATTCGTGAACTCGGTTACGGAACAGCCCGTCTCGATTCATTTTCAAATCGGGGGGCTTTTTCAGCAATTTACGGTGTCAACGGATGAAACAACCGAAGCATATTATACGAACGGGCTTTACTCCATGGACGAAGCCGTTTCAAGAGAGTCGACAAATACCCTGAAATTCTGTTCCATGAAGGGGATATCGCTGATACTGGGCTTTTACAGCTTTTCCCTGAAAGACGGCTGTCTGGAGGTAAAACTGTTATGGACAATCTGATTCGAAAACTAGTGTATTATCTGGCAATTCTCGGAACCCTCTATCATGTCTATCTGGTGATTCACCCCTACACGCCGTTTGCGGGACTGAATATATCCATTCTGGATCTGACCCAGGTCCAGCGGGCCGTGCATGTGTTTCTGGTGGCATTGCTCGGATACCTGATCAGTTATGTTCGCCTGAAAACCAGGGAATTCGCCGGAGGCCTGATTCTGGCAGTGCTGACGGCCATGATTCTTCTTGAATTCGTCAAACTGGACATTCCGGTAGCCCTGAAGGTTTTCGCAGCCGTCATTTGGGCCGTAACCATGCTTCCTCCCCTGATTCCGCCGGTTCAGAAGCCATCCAATATCGCCTGTTCCGTGCTGTGTTTTCTGCCGTTTATTTATCTGGTGGTCAATTACGACAAACTCATCTACCGGGCCATCATGCCCGAGCCGTGGGATCTGCTCATGGCTTTCAGCGAAATGCTGCTGATTCTGGGTGTCATTTTCCGGATGAGCGGCCCGATCATGCCGATTATTGTCATCTTTTTCTTTTTGTACAATATATTTGGAAACCGGATACCCGGCGTTTTCGCCAGTCCCGGCTTTGATCTCGATATGCTGCTCGGAAAAATGTATTGCGAAACCGAGGCCGGTATTTTCGGAACCATCACCGGCGTCTCCCTGAAATACCTCATTTATTTCACGACCCTCGGGGCTGTCGTGACCCGGCTCAATTTCGGAAAAATCATCGCCAACATCGCCCTGCTGTTTGTCGGGAGAAGTCCGGCTTCGCCGGGAAGATGCAGTGCGGTCATGGCCGTTCTCATGGGCATGTTTTCGGGGTCCGGCGCCGCGGATACGCAGTTTGTGGCAACCCTGACCAAACCCCTATATGATAAAGTCGGGTATGACAAGCTGGTTGCCGCAGGCGTCGTCGCAACGGTCGGATCCATTGCCTACATCACGCCGCCGGTCATGGGCTCCATCTCGTTTTTAATGGTCGAGCTTCTCTCTATTCCCTATTCCCAGATCATTGCCATGGCGATCGGGCCGATGCTGCTGTACCTGGCCGGCATCGTCATCTACAACGAGCTTTATGTCCGAAAGGAAAAACTGCCGCAGCTCGAAATCAACACCGACATCAATTTTTCCTATTTCAGGCGTTACTGCTACGTATTTTTACCGATTGTTTTCATAATCATCCTGATATATCGTGGATTTTCCATCAACATCACGGTTACGGCGGCTACCGCCCTTTTCGTAATCTTTGCTTTTCTGGATCACACCATCCGGCCTCCCCTGAAAAACCTGTTTGAGGCTCTGGCGGAAGGCATCACCTCCCTGCTGCCGATCGCAAGCGCCGTGATCGCCGCCAATATGATCATGTCCATGATGGTCATGAGCGGCCTGGCTTCCAAATTTTCCATTATTTTGATGAATATCAGCGGCAGCAGCCTGTTGATGGCAACCCTTTTTACGGGGTTTTTCAGCCTGCTGCTGGGAATGGGCGTGCCGCCCATCGCCACATACGTGCTGACATCGGCCCTGACTGCTCCGACCATTCAAAAAATGGCCATGTTAAACGGGATTCCGGAGCAGGCGGCGCTGATGGCTACCCACATGTTTCTATTTTATTATGCAGTGCTGGCCGAAGTGACGCCGCCCGTGGCGCTTTCCGCATATGCCGCGGCCGCGGTCATGGGAACCGATCCGATCAAGACCGGCATTTTCGCCGCGCGGGTGGCGATTCCCAAATATCTGATCGGTCTGACGTTTATTCTGTCTTTCAGCGGAACCGCGCTCCTGGTGGTTCCGATACTGGATACCCTGCCGCTGAATCAGGCGCTTGTGCAGATCATATCCAGATTTCTCTTCTCAATCCTTGCGGTATTTTATCTGAATGCTGCCGTCATCGGATATTTTCTGCGAAATCTGACGGTTATTGAACGTGGTGTCGTTGGCATCTGTGCGGTGTTGCTCTTTTATCCCTCTGATACGCTGAACCTGATCGTGGTGCTGATCCCCACGGTGATTCTGGCAAAGATCTGGATAGAAAACCGAAGGCTGAAACTCAGCCTGACCACCTGAATGGGCTCAGATCCAAGAAGGCCTGCTATGCTGAGGGAGCATGAGATGTTTTCGGCAACAGAGCGCGTTCGGAGCAGGGGTGAAATCCTCTGAATGAATAGATCTTTTCGAAATGCAGTGTTGATGGGGTTGATGTTGTCTGTAGCCACCGTTTCTGCACAGGAACCGGTGGCGCTGCGCGAAAACTTCAATAATCTGGACAACTGGAGACCGCTCAATTTCCCGAAGATTGAACGACACAGTGAATATGTGATCACCCTTGATGAAACCACAGGCAAACGGATTCTGACCACTCGCAGCAGCGCATCCGCATCTGGAATCATTTTCAAGGGTTCCTTCAACCCTTTCCATTATCCGACCCTGCGATGGCGATGGAAGGTGGATAACGTGTACTTCAAAGCAGATCCCCACACCAAACAGGGGGATGACTATCCGCTGAGGGTATATGTGATATTCGAGTACGACCCTGACCAGGCCGGACTGGCCCAGCGTGCCATGTACGGCCTGGCAAAAAAGCTTTACGGAGAGTATCCCCCGCTGGCCAGTTTGAATTATGTCTGGGCCAGCCAGAATATCGCGGAGCCATTTTTTGACAACCCCTATACCGATCGGGCCAAGATGATCCCCCTGCGCTCCGGCATGGAACATCTGGGTCAGTGGATGGAAGAAACGGTTGATATCCTGGCTGATTACCGGCGGAGTTTCGGCAAGGACCCGCCTGAAAGTGCATCGCTTGCCATCATGAACGATTCGGATAACACGGGTGAAGCCGCGGTCTCTCACATGGATTTCATCGAGGTGAGAAACAGCCCCCAGGCAGCGGAAACATCCACCCGAACTCCGTAAATCCCTAATGCAAATGAATGCCGTGCTATCCAAATAGATGGATTTTTCTCTAAATGTTCGCCGGATGGGCGATTCGTGAAAGGATAGGCCAAGATGCCGATACCGGGAAATCTACTGACAACTGCGATGGCCGTCATGCCGCATCAGGATCCGGAAAGAGCCATTCAAATCGCCTCAACCCTGGATATACCGTTCTGGCCCCAGCTTCCCAGACTGAATTATTACGAAGACATGTATGTACAGGCGTCCGAGCACTTTCCGGGAATTGTTCTGGATATGGTTGGAAAAACGCTTCGGTTTTCCATGGACAAGTTTATGGATGAAGTCGAGGAAACTCTGGCGCATTTTGAAGAACCCGCCTATTTTGACATCAGTCCGGCTTATTCGGTGGTGTACCACCGGTTTCTGGAACTGGACCATTCCAGCCGTGCCGCGATTCGAGGTCAGCTTGAGGGGCCGATCAGTTTCGGATTCAATGTGATTGATCAGGACGATCGTCCCATCCTTTTCAATGATTCAGTCCGGTCCTTTATGTTTGAATTCATGGCCAGGCGCATCAATGTCCAGTTGAGTCGCCTGAAAGATCTCAACCCCAATGCCTTCATGTTCATTGATGAACCTGGGCTCCAGTTTCTGTTCAGCGCACTGTCCGGTTACAACGATATGGCGGCCCGAAAGGATGTGGCCGGTTTTCTGGAGACGATCGAACGCCCGAGGGGTATTCACCTCTGCGGCAATCCGGACTGGGATTTTCTGCTGAGTCTGGACATGGACGTGCTTTCCATGGATATCTATAGCAACGCGGAAGTGTTTTCCTCTTATGCAGCGTCAATCAAACGATTTCTGGATAGAGGAGGGGTCATCGTCTGGGGAATCGTGCCAACCAATTTCGAGCCATTTGAAAAGGAAAACATCGATTTGCTGCAACATCGTCTGGAAGCCATCTGGGATGCTCTGCAGAAAAAAGGCATCGACAGAAAATTTCTCCTATCCCGGAGTCTGCTCTCACCGGCCACCTGTTGTCTGGTCAACCCGGATGGGGAAAAAACCGTCGAAAAGGCGTTTCGAATGATCAATTCCCTTTCAGTCCGAATGCGCGAGAAATATCACCTGTGAGATATGGGTAAAAAATCGCCTCAAATCTTTATGAAATATCGTTTTTTCATTGTGCGCCATGGAAACCATTTGACAATCACGATCATTTTTAATAGAAATAAAAAATTATGATCGGTCCTATCGTCTAGCGGTCAGGACGCTGGCCTCTCACGCCGGAAACACGGGTTCGATCCCCGTTGGGACCACCA
>Ga0268283_1001741_pt1 | contig 10201 bp, 11 predicted proteins | sample saktaG_13_FD_190140 | JGI IMG/M metagenome (GOLD analysis project Ga0268283, IMG submission 190140) | Saline water microbial communities from Sakinaw Lake, British Columbia, Canada - sak_2013_06_06_36m | ecosystem: Environmental > Aquatic > Non-marine Saline and Alkaline > Saline ... | reverse complement strand
ACCGTAGAGGCGGTAAGCGGCGTAGTTTTACATGGGAAGCTTTCAACCAGGCACTAAAACGGGTAGGGGTAGTGCGTCCTCGGATTATGATGCAGCAGAATCAGCACAAGGTGTTTGCGTAAGGCAACAACCCACGCAAAAGCGAGTACAACCGAAGAACCGGATGCGGAAAACCGCACGTCCGGGACTGTGCGGGGGGCAACAGGTAACTGGTGTTCCTACCGCGAGAAAAAAAAATCCGGAACAAAATACTCAAGCATATATGCAAGAATGGTTGACTTTTGGGATATGATTTTCGCTATTTTGGGAAGGTCACCCATACAAAACAGCGATGAGTAAGCTTATTAATAATATTGGCTAATTATGGATTGAAATTTGATTCTGAACGCCATCATCGAAGACAGTTTTGGGCAATCAGACTTTTTGTCCGGTATTGCTGAATTGCATGCAACTGATATCCTTAACCGGGGAAATCGTATCCGTCTCAAGTCCGGGCAACTCTTGTTTAACCAAGGTGACCCGGCTCATAAAAGCTTTCTTGTTCTAAACGGCCGCCTCAAACTCATCAAACTCCATGAAGAGGGAAAAGAGGCCATCCTGCGGTATATCGGCCCCGGAGAAATGACCGCCATCATTTCAGTTTTCAAGGAAAAGGAATATCCGGCTACAGCGGAAACCATTGGCGTCACTGAGGCTGTTGGATGGGACAAACAAACCATGGTACAGCTCATGCTCGATTATCCGCCGCTTGCGGTGAATATGCTCCGGTGCACCATCAACCGCCTTGACGAGCTGCAGAACCGCTACCTGGAAATCTGTACTGAACAGGTGGAACAGCGCATTTCCCGCGCGCTGCTGCGCATCATGAAGCAGTCCGGCCGCAGGACGGAGGGCGGCATCCACATCGACTTTCCGCTCAGCCGCCAGGAGCTGGCGGATTACACCGGTACCACGGTTTACACCGTAAGCCGCATTCTCAGCGCCTGGGAGAAAAGAGGCTGGATTAAATCCAAACGCGAGCAGATCATCGTCTGCGACCCCCATTCCCTGGTGCTGTTTTCCGAACATCCCTGATACTGCAGCGCTTTTTGTATCGAACACTCCCTCCCTTGATTTTTTTCACATCCTTGCGCCAGCGCAAAGATCCCGGCCATGGATGATGCTATCATTCAATCATGGTTAAGATTGATTCGAAAACAACCATCCAGGCTTTGCTGGAGCAACACCCCCGCGCTACAGCTGTGTTTATCGAGCGCAAGATGCTGTGCGTGGGATGTCCTGCCCAGGCTTTCCATACCCTGGAGGAGGTTGCCCGTATTCACGGAAGCACGATGGATGACTTGTGCGACGCCATCCGGGATGCAATCAGAAAGTGATTTAGAGGCACAGGATAATCTGTTTCCGATGATCCAAAAAGCATCCCTCACTCAATTTAATTTCACACAAGGTGTAACTATTTATATCGCTTGTAAATAGTTGCAAGCGACGCATCCATACCGGTAGATTCATAAACGCAATATTTTAAAAGAAAAGGAGCATCACCATGTTTTGTTTTCAATGTCAGGAAACCGCCAAGAATACCGGCTGCACCGTCAGGGGCATGTGCGGCAAGCCGGAAGAAACCGCAAACCTTCAGGACCTTCTGATCTTTGTCTTGAAAGGGATTTCTATTTATGGCGACAAACTCAAGGAACTGGGAGCTGCGGATCGCACCAACGATGATTTTATCGCCCAGGGACTGTTTGCCACCATTACCAATGCCAACTGGGACAATGAGCGATTTGTAACCATGATAGCAGATGGACTTAAACGCAGGGACTTGCTCAAAGCCAGATTCTTGACCGCATACAGGGAGAAAAACGGCCGGGATTTTGACGCGGTTCTGCCCGAAGCCGCCACATGGGCTGCGGATAACGCGGCGGCTTTCGCGGAAAAAGCCAGATCCATCGGTGTGCTGGCCACTGAAAATGCGGATGTCCGTTCCCTGCGGGAGCTTTTAACTATCGGTTTGAAGGGAGTTGCCGCCTATGCCGACCATGCCGCCATCCTGGGATTTCACCGGGCTGAAATCAATGATTTTATCATGGAAGCCCTGGCATCCACCACCCAAACACTGTCTGTGGACGAGATGGTTGCCCTAGTGATGAAAGCCGGCCAGACAGCCGTTGCCACCATGGCCCTGCTGGATGAAGCCAATACCACGACTTATGGTCATCCGGAAATCACTCAGGTGAACATCGGGGTGCGCAAAAATCCGGGGATTTTGATCAGTGGACACGACCTGAAGGATTTGGCGGAACTGCTCAAGCAGACCGAGGGAACCGGCGTCGATGTCTATACCCACGGAGAAATGCTTCCGGCCAACTCCTATCCGGCTTTCAAGAAATATGCGCATTTTGTTGGCAACTACGGCAGTTCCTGGTGGCTCCAGAATCAGGATTTCGAGACCTTTAACGGGCCGGTTCTTCTGACCACCAATTGCATCATTCCCCTGAAAAAGGAAAACACCTATCTGGGACGGCTGTTTACAACAGGCGTGGTGGGTTTTGTCGGTACCAGACACATTGCGGACCGGCCCGAGGGTGGGACCAAGGATTTCTCGGCCCTCATCGAGCTGGCTAAAAAATGCCCGGCGCCTACCGAAATTGAAACCGGCACGATTGTCGGCGGGTTTGCTCACAACCAGGTGCTGGCTCTGGCGGACAAGGTGGTGGATGCCGTAAAATCCGGAGCGATCAAGCGATTTATCGTCATGGCAGGCTGCGATGGCCGCCATAAAACGAGAAGCTACTTTACGGAGGTTGCCGAAAATCTGCCCAAAGATACCGTAATCCTCACCGCCGGGTGCGCGAAATACCGTTACAACAAACTCAAGTTGGGCGATATTGGTGGCATTCCCCGCGTACTGGATGCAGGTCAATGTAACGACTCCTATTCCCTGGCCGTGATTGCCTTGAAGCTAAGGGATGCATTTGGACTCAAGGATATCAATGAGCTGCCGATTTCATTCGACATTGCCTGGTATGAGCAAAAGGCAGTGGCCGTACTGCTGGCGCTTTTGTCTCTGGGTGTCAAGGGGATTCGTTTGGGGCCTACCCTGCCAGGCTTTCTTTCTCCGACAGTGGCCGGCGTGCTGGTGGAAAAGTTCGGTCTTCAGCCCATTGGCGCTGTTCAGGAAGATATCGCGGCGATGATGGCAGGAAAATAACCATAAAACGCTAACCTTAAGGAGGTAACACATGTTTGTCGTAATTATTTCTTTTCCGCCCATAAAAGCTGGCAAAGACGCTGCATTTAAAGAGTGGTTTGCCTCATCAAACGAACCATTTTCAACGTTTAAGGGCTTTATCGGAAGAAGGCTATTAAAACCGATGGAGGAAGGCAATTATGCAGCTATTGTTGAGTTTGAAAATCGGGAGGCTTTCCTGGCAATGCACAGCAGCCCTGCCCATGACGTGGCGGGTGAGCAGGTCATGCCGCTGTTTGACGGCAAGCCGACTCCCCGTTTTTATGAGGTTGTCATCGGATAGAGCTATCAGGATCCACCATAGCCCATGAAAATGAAAGGGGTAAAAATGAAAGAACAGCAATCCGACATGACCCTCTCCCCGTGGTGGCGCCGCAGCGTGATGTTGGTTTTTGTTTGCGGCATGGCCGTGTTAATCTTCATGTCCGTACAAGCCTACCGATATGCGCCCCCGATTCCGAAACAAGTGGTCGATACCACCGGCAGGATTATTTTCAGCGGGGCGGACATCGAAGCCGGCCAGCAGATTTTTTTGAAATATGCCCTGATGCAGAACGGGACCATCTGGGGCCATGGTTCCTATCTGGGTCCGGATTTCTCCGCGCAGTACCTTCACGGGTTATCCATCGATACCGGTAAGGCGATTGCCAAACAGGAAAGCATCGATTTGGCGTCGCTGAATGCCGACCAGCAGCATGCACTAATAGACGCCAGGGTTGCCGGACTTCTCAAGGAAAACCGCTACGACCCCATATCAAAAGAGCTGACCTTCACGGATCCTGAAAAAGATTCGTATCAGCGGCAGCTCAAAGTCTGGAGCGATTATTTTCTCCATCCTGAGGACAATGCGGGGCTTCCGGTCAAATACATCCAGAACCCCGAGGAAATTCGCCAACTGACGGCATTTTTTGCCTGGACCGCCTGGGTCAGTGTGGCCAAACGGCCGGACAAACCCTATTCGTATACCAACAATTTTCCCTATGACCCGGTGGTTGGCAACCGGCTTACAGCCGATGCCCTTCTCTGGAGCGCCCTGAGCGTCGTCATGCTGCTGGCCGGACTAGCGCTGGTACTGTTTACATTCGGCAGATTCGACTACCTGGGCTGGAAAGGCGATCCCCGGGACTTTCATCCCCACATGCTGCCGGGCGGTGCCACCGCCGGCCAGAAGGCGGTCATCAAGTATTGCCTGGTTGTTTCGCTGCTTTTCCTGGCTCAGGTCTCGATTGGCGGGGCTCTGGCGCACTACCGCGCGGAGCCCGGCAATTTTTACGGCATCGATCTGGCCCAATATCTGCCGAGCAATATTCTGCGCACCTGGCATCTTCAACTGGCCCTCTTCTGGATTGCCACCGCCTATGTTGCCGGCGGGTTGCTGCTGGCCTCTTCACTGGGCCAGGATGAACCCCGCGGGCAGGCAATCGGCATACATATCCTTTTCTGGGCGCTTGTCGTGCTGGTTTCATGCAGCATGCTGGGTGAGATGCTCGGCATTCACCAGTTTTTCGGTAAGTTATGGTTTTGGTTCGGCCACCAGGGCTGGGAGTATCTCGAGCTGGGGCGCTTCTGGCAGGTCATTCTGGTGATCGGGTTAAGTTTCTGGATATGGCTTCTCTACCGGGCCACGGCGCCGGCCCTCAAGGATCCCGAACGCAGGGAAATCGTCACGCTGTTCATGGCAGGAGCCGCCGCCATTCCCTTTTTCTACCTGCCAGCCTTTTTTTTCGGCAGCACCACCAATTTTACCGTCGTGGACACCTGGCGCTTCTGGATCATCCACCTGTGGGTGGAAGGCTTTTTCGAGCTGTTCGTGACCGTTCTGGTTGCCGTCACCTTTTACCAGCTGGGGGTTGTCCGCCGCACCAACGTGGTGCGGGTCATCTACATGGACGCCATCCTCTTTCTGTCCGGCGGCATCATCGGAACGGCGCACCACTGGTACTGGACCGGACAGGCTAATTTCACGATGGCCCTGGCGGCCATGTTTTCGGCGCTCGAAGTGGTTCCGCTCACTTTGCTGACGCTGGACGCCTGGGATTTTATCAAATTGACCGGCACCAAGGAAACAGGCGATGCACCGGAAAAAACGATCCCACACAAATGGGCCTTTTACTTTCTCATGGCGGTGGGTTTCTGGAATTTCGTGGGCGCGGGCATCTTCGGATTTTTGATCAACATGCCGGCTGTCAGCTACTTTGAGGCCGGCACGGTATTGACTCTGAATCACGGCCATGCCGCGCTTCTGGGAGCTTTCGGCATGCTGGGCATGGCACTCATCGTGCTGACCCTGCGCCATGCGCTGACCGAGGAGCAGTGGGCGCTGCCTGAAAAGTTCATCAAGGTTTCTTTCTGGGGCCTGAACATCGGCCTGGCGCTGATGGTGATCACCAATTTGTTCCCGATTGGTGTCATGCAGCTATGGGATGTGCTCACGAATGGCTACTGGCATGCGCGGAGCCTGGAATTCGTCGGGCTGGCCCGGATCCGGCATCTGGAATGGTGGAGCATGCCGTCGCATGTTATCCTGATTGTTTTTGGGGTCTTTCCGATGGTGATCGCTTCCGCACTGACCTACCTGAAGATAAGAAAAACCTGACAGCGGATCTGGATCGCTCTTTTTGTGATATTTTGAAAAAATACACCCTGAAAAAGAAGCGTAAAGGGCTGCTGATAAAACCGAAGAGGATATGGAATATGCAAGCGCGCGCACCACTTATGATAGAACACCGTCTGATTGAAAAAATGCTAAACGCCGTACAGCGCTCATTGGAGCGTATTGAGAAAACGCAGTCAATTGATCCATACTTTGTGGATACTGCAGTTGATTTTATTCGAGTATATGCAGATCGTACACACCATGGAAAAGAAGAAGACATCATGTTCACCGAACTTCGGGGAAAACACCTATCCAACGATGATCGGCAGCTCATGAACGAACTGATTGAAGACCACATCTTTTCCCGCAATAATACAAAGGCCCTTGTAGAAGCCAACATGCGTTACAGGATGGGAGACCAGTCAGCATTTAATGAAATAAAGGATCGCTTGAAAACATTCATTGATTTCTACCCGATACATATTAAAAAGGAAGACGATATTTTCTTCCCTTCGGTGCGCTCTTACTTTTCAGAAGAAGAAGATCAAGCTATGCTTGCTGGATTTTGGGAGTTTGACAAAAAGATGATTCATGAGAAATACAAGGCTGTAGTCAAGGAGCTTGAGGCAAAATAACTTCAATAAGGCAGGCTCCATGTGGGTTTACTGAGAGCATGATTATGTTTCTTGGCGTTTGGGAATCAATGGGATTACAAAACGCCAAGAAATCACAAATCACCGGCTGATTGTCCGGATTTTCTTTCTCAAAAGGGCTGCCCCTCAAAATACATTTCGTAACTCTTTATTTTATCTCAAGATCGTCTTTACTCCGCTTTATTTATCATCTTTGCGCCAGCGCAAAGACCCCTGTCATGGATGATGCTATCATCCGATCATGATAAAGATTGAATCGAAAATGACCATTCAGGAGTTGCTGGAGCACCACCCTCGCGCTACAGCCGCGTTTATCAAACGAAGGATGCTGTGTGTGGGCTGTCCGGCGCAAGCTTTCCATACGCTGGAGGATGTTGCCTGTATCCACGGCGGCACAGTTGACGATTTGTGCGCCGCCATCCGGAAGGCCATTCAACTGGAAGAAAAACCATGATGTTATTGTCTATGAATCGCCGCACGATGGCTGTGCTGGCGGTGCTTGTCCCGCTGGCAGCCCTGTTTGTTTATGTGGCCCTGCGGTCCGGGCCCCTGACACCGGTTCCGGTGACCGTGGCAGCGGTTGAAACCCGCTCCGTCACACCGGCCCTGTTTGGCATCGGTACGATCGAGGCCCGCTACACTTACAGGATCGGCCCGACGGTTGCCGGCCGAGTCAAGCGGGTGGACGTACAGGTGGGCGACAGAGTGCGGGCAGGTCAATTGCTGGGGGAAATGGACCCAGTCGACTTTGATGACCGCATTGCTTCACTGACGGCAGGGATCAAACGCGCAGAAGCCGCAGCGCTGACGGTCAAGGCCCAGGTTTTGGAAGCCCTGGCACGAAAAACCTATGCCGATGCACAGGCAAGACGTTATGAGCAATTGCTGCAGACGCGCCTTGTGAGCGAGGAAATGGCCGGAGCCAGGAAGCAGGAACGCGACACGGCCGATGCCGGGGTTGCCGCTGCCCGCGCGGGCCTGGATGCCGCAAATCAGGCATCTGCCAGCCTTCGCGCGGACCGCGAGGGTATGATCACGCAGCGCGCCAATCTGCGGCTGATCGCGCCGGTCGATGGCCTGGTGACAGCCCGGAGCGCAGATCCGGGCACTACAATGGTTGCCGGACAACCGGTGGTGGAGTTGGTTGACCCAACGAGTCTGTGGATTAATGCACGCTTTGATCAACTGGGCGTATCCGGTTTAAGCGCCGGACTGCCGGTTCGCATCGTCCTGCGTTCATTGAAAGGGCGTGAACTTGACGGGCGCGTGTTTCGTGTGGAGCCGCTGGCGGATGCCGTGACCGAAGAAACTCTGGCCAAGGTGGTGTTTGATGCGTTGCCGGAACCCTTGCCCCCAATCGGGGAATTGGCAGAGGTGACGGTTGCCCTGCCGGCGCTGCCTGCTGAAATGGTTGTGCCGAACGCCAGTTTGCAGCGAATGGATGGCCGCATGGGTGTCTGGCTGATCCAGGACAATACCCTGCATTTTGCGCCGGTTAAGGTCGGTGCATCCGATCTGGACGGGCAGGTGCAGATTCTTGAGGGAATCAAGTCAGGGGATTGCGTGGTGGTCTACAGCCGGCGTGCGCTCACTGCCCGCAGCCGCATCCAGGTTGTTGCGCGGTTGGAAGGAGCATCGCCATGATCAGTCTGGCGGGGCGCGATATTCAGCATGCCTGGGGCAAGTTTGTCTTTACCGGTGTGGGGCTGGGGCTCTTGATCGGTGTTACGCTGACCATGGCGGGGGTGTATCGGGGCATGGTAGATGATGCCAAGGCCCTGCTGGATAACAGCGGCGCCGACCTGTGGGTGGTGCAGCAGGGCACCCTTGGCCCCTATGCCGAATCATCCAGTCTGTATGACGATCTGTATCGCGGCATCCTCGGCATGCCGGGAGTGACCCGCGCGGCCAATGTTACGTACCTGACCATGCAGGTGCATCATGGCGGACAGGATGTCCGCGCCATGGTGGTCGGCGTGGTGACCGGAAGTCCGGGGCAGCCCGGTCAGCCCGGTTATATGGTTTCCGGACGCCGGATCACCCGGAGTCACTACGAGGCCGTGGCCGATATGGCTGCCGGATTCAAACTGGGAGATCAGATTCAAATCCGCCGCAATCTCTACACCGTGATCGGACTGACAAGGCGGATGGTGTCCTCAAGCGGTGATCCCATGGTGTTCATTCCGCTCAAAGATGCACAGGAGGCTCAATTTTTAAAAGACAACGACGCCATTGTTCAGCAGCGTCGCCGCACCGCCGCCAACCCGCTATTCAATCGCCCCGGCGTTCCCGGGCTGATGGATGCGGTGATCGCATCTCAAAGCACAAATCCCTATGTCAACGCGGTGCTTGTGCAGATCAACCCAGACCTTTCCCCGGAAGAAGTGGCAGAGCAGATCCGGCGATGGAAACGCCTGCAGGTGTATACCCGTGAGCAGATGGAGGGGATTCTGGTCGGCAAGCTGATTGCCACATCCGCCAAACAGATCGGCATGTTTCTGGTGATTCTGGCCATTGTCAGCGCCGCAATCATCGCCTTTATCATTTTTACCCTGACGATGGGCAAGATCCGTGAGATCGCGGTACTCAAGCTGATCGGAACCCGAAACCGCACCATTGCCTGGATGATTCTACAGCAGTCGCTGGCACTTGGCATGATCGGTTTTGTGGTGGGCAAGATCGCAGCGACGATCTGGGCGCCTTTTTTCCCCAAGTATGTTCTGCTGGTACCGCAAGATGCCGTCAGTGGCTTTATGGTATTGATGGTGATCTGCATACTGGCGAGCCTGCTGGCGATCCGCACCGCTCTCAAGGTGGATCCGGCGGAGGCGATCGGTGGCTGATATGGGGGAAAAAGGCATTCACATCGAGGCCATCTGCAAACGCTACGGCAAGGGCGACACCGCGGTCGATGCCCTCAAGGGCGTGGACATGCAGGTTTTTCCCGGGGAGGTCGTGGGGTTGATCGGCCCCTCGGGCTCGGGCAAGAGCACGCTGCTCAAATGCCTGGGAGCCGTGATCGAACCCACATCGGGGCGCATGACACTTGGAGGCGACGTCATATACGACTATGGCTGGAAAATCCCTGATCTGCGGGCGCTGCGCCGCGACAAGATCGGTTTCGTGTTTCAGGCCCCGTATCTGATTCCGTTTCTGGATGTCACCGACAACATCGCATTATTGCCCATGCTGGCCGGGCGATCCAACACCGAGTCCCGGAAACGGGCGCTTGAGCTGCTTGAAGCGCTGGATGTCGGGCATCGGGCCAAGGCCATGATCTCTCAGCTTTCAGGCGGCGAGCAGCAGCGTGTGTCCATTGCACGGGCCCTGATCAACCGGCCGCCGGTGATCCTTGCCGATGAGCCCACTGCACCCCTTGACAGCGAGCGGGCTCTGGCCGTGATCCGCATCCTCAATCAAATGGCTGTCCAATATGAAACCGCCGTTATTGTTGTGACACACGATGAAAAGATCATCCCGACATTCAAGCGTATCTACCACATCCGTGACGGCAAAACCCAAGAGGAAGCCGGCGAAGGACGGGCACTTGTATGAAAATCCAAAATATGCGTTCCAGAGGGTGTTGGATTTCAGATTATATGGACTGTAATTATCTGATTATTTTGAACAAGCAGTTCATGATTTATTTTATATGAACTGAAGGTGGAGATGCTTGGAAGGTCAAACGGATTTTTCAGCGATTTT
>Ga0268283_1001739_pt1 | contig 10203 bp, 7 predicted proteins | sample saktaG_13_FD_190140 | JGI IMG/M metagenome (GOLD analysis project Ga0268283, IMG submission 190140) | Saline water microbial communities from Sakinaw Lake, British Columbia, Canada - sak_2013_06_06_36m | ecosystem: Environmental > Aquatic > Non-marine Saline and Alkaline > Saline ... | reverse complement strand
CTGATAGGCCTGGTCTCGGTGAACAATAACAGAGAGTGCATCTACCCGATCGCCGTTGATGAGAATATCGAGTCTGACCAACAGTGCCGTCTGGAAATGCTCAAAATGATAATCCATGGAAGCATAGCCGCGGCTGATCGATTTGAGACGGTCGAAAAAATCCAGCACCACCTCGTTGAGCGGCAGATCGTAGGTCAGTGCCACCTGATTGCCTAGATATTGCAGACGCCGCTGAGCACCACGCTTCTCCTCACACAATCCAATCACCGCACCAAGGTAAGCAGGTGGCGTGAGAAGATTGGCCTGAATAATGGGTTCACGGATCTCTGCAATGTGTCCAAGCTCCGGGAGTTTGGCCGGATTATCTACGCGTAGCACCTCACCTGCGGTGGTCACCACTTCATAGACTACGGTGGGTGCGGTGGTCACCAACTCTAAACGATATTCTCGTTCTAAACGCTCCTGGACAATCTCCATGTGCAGCAGTCCTAAGAATCCACAACGAAAGCCAAAACCAAGGGCCATCGAGGTCTCTGGTTCATAGAACAGTGCTGCGTCGTTTAGGCTAAGTTTTGCCAGCGCTTCTCGGAACGCTTCATAGGTGTCGGAATCTATGGGGAATAAACCAGCAAAGACATTAGGTTGGACCTTTTTAAAGCCTGGTAGCGACGTAGCGGCAGGACGGTCTGCATCGGTCAGCGTGTCACCCACCGGGGCACCATGGATCTCTCGGATGCCGGCAATCACAAAACCGACTTCTCCTGCTCCGAGGCCATCGGTAGAAAGGCGCTTGGGGGTAAAGACCCCCACACTCTCCACCTGATAAGCCCGTCCACTGGACATCACCCGGATCTTTTGGCGAGGGGTCAAACGACCATTCATCACCCGTACCAGGGAGATTACCCCGACATAGTTGTCAAACCATGAATCGATGATCAGTGCCTGGAGAGGGGCGGCCGGATCGCCACCGGGAACGGGGATCCGGACGATGAGTTGCTCTAGCAACGCCTCTATGCCTAGCCCAGTCTTAGCACTCACGTGCACGGCGTCAGTGGCCTCAATACCAATGATCTCCTCGATCTCTTTGATCACTCGATCGGGGTCGGCATTGGGGAGGTCCATCTTGTTGAGAACCGGAACTACCTCCAGACCCTGTTCCATGGCCGTGTAGCAGTTGGCAACGCTCTGGGCTTCGACGCCTTGGGCAGCATCCACCACCAAGAGTGCCCCTTCACAGGCGGCTAACGAGCGTGAGACTTCGTAGGAAAAATCGACATGGCCTGGGGTATCAATAAAATTTAATTGATAGGTGTTGCCATCGCCCCCTTGGTAGTGGAGAGAAACTGCCTGGGCCTTGATAGTGATACCGCGTTCCCGTTCCAGATCCATGGAGTCGAGCACTTGGGCAGACATCTCACGTTGAGTCAGTCCTCCACAGTGCTCGATGAAGCGGTCAGCAAGGGTGGATTTGCCATGGTCAATATGGGCAATAATAGAAAAGTTGCGGATGTACTTCTGGTCGAACACGAAGTTTTTCAATCCTACGGCCGGAGCGGGGAGTGCGACAGGAAATGGAATATACCCGAATCTGGGGCCCATCGAAACCACATCGCCAGGGCCTTGACCATCGTTTCGTCAGAAACCAGAAGTTATTAACAGGTAATCTCTGAGGTTAAACGTCCGCAGGAGTGTTCTCAAGGTGGACCAAAGAGTCGGCAATTCATTGACTATGCGGACTTATTATTACGATTCTTACCCACAGTCACGGTCTTATTTACCCAACTTGGCCAAAACTGACGACACATGAGCGATCCGCTCCCTGACGAAAGGATGACCAAGGCCTGGTTTAAGAATCCGCAAGCACATTCACGCCGAACTCTTCCAACATCCGAATCAACCTAATCAGAGGCAATCCGATAAGGGCATTCGGATCATCGCCTTCTAGTCGCTCGAAAAGTACCACACCCAGCGCCTCCGAGCGAAATGATCCGGCACAGTTATAGGGCTGCTCACTGCGCAGGTAGCGTTCGATAAGTCCTTTTGAAAGTGGTCGGAAGAACACGGTATAGGGCACAATCTCTACTTGTGCTCGACCAGTAGCTGCATCAAGAAGACACAGACCCGTGAGAAATTCGACCCGTCGCCCCGAAGCAGCACGCAATTGGGCTACGGCCCGATCGTGATCGCCAGGTTTACCGATAATCCTACCGTCCAGAACGGCTACTTGGTCAGATCCAATGATTAAGGCATTAGGATAACGGTTTGCTACCGCTCGTGCCTTTTCTTCGGAAAGACGACGTACCAACGCCTGCGGAGCCTCATCGGACCGAGGAGTTTCGTCCACTTCAGGTGCCGCACAATCGAATGGCAGACCAAGACGGAGAAGGAGATCACGACGAAAGGGGGAGGTAGAGGCAAGAATAAGGTGTGCCATAGATAAGTCCAGAACAGAAAACCAGAAGAGAAAATCACAACATTGAAAATCTTTCTTTTAAATTTAAAAGAAAAATTCTTTAATATTTTGATTTTCTCTTCTGGTTTTTTATTTTCTAAAAAGGGTTACTCAATTTCGATCAAAGCATCGTCTGGGACTACGATATCGCCCTTGGCCACATGGATCGCTATCACTTTTCCAGCGATGGGGGCGTGGATCTCGGTTTCCATCTTCATGGCCTCGGCCACCAGGACTGGAGTACCGGCCTTCACTTCCTGACCTATCTGTACCAAAACTTCGACAAGTGTGCCAGGCATAGAGGTAGTGACGTGGCCCGGTTTGGTCGCTCTAGGTCGGCCGCTCTTACCAATGCTGCCGATACGGACCGGACCCTCGCTGCTCGGAACGATCTCCTCAATCGCCTCAACCAGCACCTCCTCCGGCATCCCGTCGAGGGTTACATAGAAGGGGCGTTGCGTTTTACTCTTGTGGCCGGTACCCGTAACCTGGATGTGGTAGGTCTCGCCGTGAAAGGTAATGCGGAAATCTACAGGTGCTTGAGAAGTCGGAGACTGGGCAATGGGGATAGACAGCGGCTCCAGGGATTCGGGCTTGAGGGTACCTGCGTTACGTTCCTCCAGAAACTTGCGACCCACCTCGGGGAACATTGCATAAGAAAGAATGTCCTCCTCACTTTTGGCAGTCCCATCGATTTGAGCACGTAGATCGTCCATCTCAGGGCCCAACAAATCCGCCGGGCGACATTCGATGACTGGTTCGTTACCAATGGCATGCTGACGCACCAAGGAATTCACTTCGCCTGGGGCACGACCATATTTGCCTTGGAGGTAAAGTTTGACCTCGTTGGTAATGTTTTTGTAACGAGTTTTAGTAAGAACATTAAACAGTGCCTGTGCACCGACGATCTGGGAAGTGGGTGTGACCAAAGGCGGAAAACCCAGGTCCTCACGCACCCGTGGAATCTCGGCAAGTACCTCGTTCATCCGATCAAGGGCACCCTGTTCGCGGAGCTGATTGGAAAGATTCGAGATCATTCCCCCCGGTACGTGGGTAACCTGTACACGAGTATCAAGACCGGTATACTCACTCTCGAATTGACGATACTTCTTGCGCACGGAATAGAAATAAAACCCAATCTCCTGAAGCAGTGCCAAGTCCAATCCGGTATCCCAAATTGTATCGCGGAAGGCCGCGACAATACTCTCTGTGGCGGGGTGAGAAGCCCCATCGCTAAAAGCAGAAATAGCGGTATCCAGGTGGTAGCAGCCATACCCCGCAGCCATAAATTGACAGATTGAGGACAATCCCGAAGTAGCATGGGAGTGCAGTGCGAGCGGTATTCTCACCGCCGCCGCCAAAGCTGGGACTAATTCGCTAGTCACTGCAGGTGTAAGCAAACCCGCCATGTCCTTAATAGCGATAGAGTCGCAACCCATATCCTCCAACTGTTTGGCCATCTCCACAAAACCTTCCACCGTGTGGACCGGACTCGTTGTGTACGAGATAGCGCCCTGCGCGTGTCGACCGGTGGCCTTCACCGCTTTTATCGATACCTGAAGGTTACGGATATCGTTGAGAGCGTCGAAGATACGAAACACATCCATGCCGTTGTCGGCAGCACGCCGAACGAAGGTGCGTACTACATCATCGGAATAATGCCGATAGCCAAGCAGATTTTGGCCGCGAAGCAGCATTTGGAGTCGAGTATTTGGGAGGGCCTTGCGTAGCTTACGTAGCCGTTCCCAGGGGTCCTCTTTGAGAAACCGTAGGCAGGCGTCGAAAGTAGCACCACCCCAGACCTCCAGGGACCAAAAACCCACCTGATCGAGTTTCGGACAGATGGGAAGCATGTCCTCTGTTCGCATCCGGGTCGCGATCTTAGATTGGTGCGCGTCGCGAAGAGTAGTATCGGTAATCAATACACGTGGCATGAAGGTGTTCCCATTGTTTCAATTCGTTACAATCCAAGGTGGGCAACAATAGCGGCAGCAATCGCAGTAGCGGCATTTGCCGGATTACGTCGAGTGATATAGCGTACCAGCTCTGGGTGGCTTTCCACAAAACTGGTATCAAAATGTCCACTTTGGAACTCTTCGTTCTTCAGTATCTCATGGTAATAAGGCAGGGTAGTTTTTACCCCGTCTACTCCCATATCGACGAGCGCACGACGGCCACGGGCAAGTACATCATTCCAAGACAACGCCCAGACCGTAAGTTTCACCGCTAGGGAATCATAATATGGAGGGATCTCGTAACCGGTATAAATGGCCGCATCGGTACGCACTCCAGGACCGCCAGGGGCAAGATAGCGGGTAATCCGTCCAAAGCTCGGTAGAAAATCATTGGTCGGGTCTTCAACGTTGATCCGAAACTGCATCGCGTAGCCACGCATAACCACCTCGTTTTGGGAATAACGGAGTGGGCGACCCGCTGCGATCCGAATCTGCTCTTGGACAATGTCGATACCGGTAATGGTTTCCGTGATGGTGTGTTCCACCTGAAGCCGGGTATTCATCTCCATGAAATAAAAATTGTCCTCATCGTCCATTAAAAATTCAACGGTTCCCGCGTTGGTATAACCCACTGCCTGCGCGGCACGCACTCCCAATTCACCTAAATGTTCACGTTGGGCCTTAGTGAGCTGGGGTGAGGGAGCAACCTCGATGAGTTTCTGGTGGCGACGCTGGATAGAACAGTCGCGCTCGAAAAGGTGGATGGTATTGCCATGGTGGTCGGCCAGGATCTGCACCTCAATGTGACGAGGCCGAACAATGCACTTCTCCATGAATACCTCGGCGCAACCAAAAGCTTTGGTTGCCTCCGAGATCACACGCTGGTAGTTACGCCGAAGATCGTCCTCGGAGTCACAACGGCGAATTCCGCGTCCACCGCCGCCAGAGGTGGCCTTGAGCATTACCGGATAACCGAACTCTGTGGCCTTAACGATAGCCTCATCTAGGCTCGTGAGATTGTCTTCAGTACCAGGGATGGTAGGGAGACCGGCGATGATCATGGCCCGACGTGCGGCAGTTTTGTCACCCATGCGCCGAATAACCTCGGGCGTCGGCCCGATGAAGCAGACCCCACGAGAGGCGCAGGTCTCGGCCAGCAGTGGATTTTCTGAAAGGAAACCATAGCCGGGGTGAACGGCATCACAACCAGTAGACACGGCAAGATCGACGATGCGGTGGGCATTGAGATAGCCCGCCAGCGGGTCAGAACCGATGTTATGGGCCTCGTCGGACTTCTTGACGTGTAGGGCGTGACGATCGGTATCGGCGTAGATAGCCACCGAGGTAATACCCATCTCCGTGCAGGCACGGGCGATACGTACGGCAATCTCGCCGCGATTGGCGATGAGGATCTTCTTGATAGGTAGACTCATCAGAGTCTCCGAGAAACCCCCCGGTTTTAAGCCGGGCAGGAATGAAAGGATACGGTTTTTAACCGTTCATTAAAAACGCTGGTCTTTCCCATGCTGTCATGCGTTGCCGCAACATCTCTTTCGAGGGTAAAGGTCATTTAAACCAGGGATGCTGATTGGATCTCAAACTCAATTGAATTTTCGGAACAAATTCTGTTAATTCAATAAGTTAAGAAAAAATTCCACAAGCGATTTAATGGCCCTGTGACAGGTAATACCCGCACTATAACGAAGAGAAAAATCTAAAGCAAATTCTCGACTTCCCCTATATAATTAAAGTCATTTGGTTCCAACGGTTATCTGTTATCGAGACGATGTTTTTAAGGGATAGCCATTAGGAATTAATAGGCAATGATGACGATTTATCTCCCTTTTGACACCGGTCGCTGAAGATCATTACACTGCGCGACTTTATGTCAAATCCATGGCCTGAACTCATCGACCCAGTACGCTTGGCGGACCAGGGGGTAGATATCAGCGGTAGCTATCCGTTGGTCGCCCTCGATCGCCTCGTCCCCCTGTTACACCAGACAGAAGGTGTGGTGGACTTCCGCTTGCGTTTCGAGAGGGATATTGGTGGGCGAAGGTTGGTAAAGGGACAGGTTTTAGCCCGTCTCTCTCTCACCTGCCAGCGTTGTCTCATGCCCACTTGGTTTTCCGTGAAGCGGGAGGTGCTTCTGGGTATAGTGGCAAACCTGACGGCCGCCAACCAACTCCCTGTGGAACTTGACCCGCTAGTAGTGGAAAACACGCTATCGGTGCGCGAAATAGTGGAGGATGAGTTACTCTTGGAACTGCCAGTGGTCGCCATGCATGAGATCGATCAGTGCCCGGCACGGGAGGTGTTGGAGCAGTATGTCCCGAGGGAAGAAGAGGGCCGCGATGGGCCAGAAAAACCGAATCCCTTCGCAGCATTAAAGTTGATCCGTCCCGTCTGATATTACCCAAAGAAGCAATTAAAAACTTTTCTTCATTATTCAGTAAGAAATTTTTTGATTGTCTTTGTAACGTGCCCAGCACAATCTGTGTTGAATCATCAGGAGTCGTTTTATGGCCGTTCCTCAAAATCGTAAGTCCCCGTCCAAACGGGGAATGCACCGTTCTCATGATTTTCTCGTAGGCCCCCCTCTGTCTATCGAACCGGAGACAGGCGAGGTTCATCGCCGCCATCATGTCAGTTCCAGCGGGTATTATCGCGGAGCAAGAGTAATTGCGATCGCCAAGAAGGACGAGAAATCCTCTGATTCCTAGAAAATGGGGGAACAACTCAGTTGTCAGCCCATTTGTCTTTCTCCCCTCTTCCGAAGGGAGAGGGGTTTTTTCGTTTCACCGCATAGGTAACAATTTGAGTTGTCAACTACCCCGCCCTAAAAGGGCGAGGCTTGTGAAAGCAAGTCTTGAAGTTGACCAGCTCCGTCGTTTTGTTTTACGACGAGACCTTATCGTGGAATCCGCACAAGCGGTGCAATAGGCACTCCGGGATGCTTCCTTGCCGTTCCGGACACTGCGGTCAGTGGTTAAACAGGCATACGGGGTCGAAGCCAGTGCTGCTGCCAAGGATGGACCCGAAAGGGTACAAAAACCCACGAATAAGCGAGCGAGGGGAGCCGCACCGCAAGGTGTGCGTCACTACGCCCGTAAGGGCTGACAGCCGGGAAAGACCGGCAACTTTAAAAATTTTGCTATCCAACGGGGCGGAGAAAACCGTCCCCTTTCCTCCCCGCCCTGAAGGGCGAGGTTTCTCGGGGACACTGATGAATAAGGGCTTGGTTACTACCATCGCCTTGGACGCCATGGGAGGGGATCGCGGTCTTCCCGTTGTTGTCGAATCCTCCCTAGAAGTCCTGGCGCAAATGCCAGACCTAACACTCATCTTAGTGGGTCATGAGGAAGAGGTAACCGCCGAACTACGTCGGCATGGCGCAGTTCCAGGAGATCGACTCAAGATCCACCCAGCCTCTCAACGCGTAGAAATGGATGAATCGCCCGTAGTAGTACTACGTACTAAAAAAGATTCCTCCATGCGGGTGGCCATCAACCTGCTGAAAGAAGGACAGGCAGACGCCTGCGTCAGTGCTGGCAACACCGGTGCCCTGATGGCTACCGCCCGCTATGTCCTCAAAACCATCCCTGGGATCGATCGTCCTGCCATAGCCGCTGTTCTGCCGACCACTCGTGGTCATGCCTACATGCTGGACCTGGGGGCAAATATTGAATGCACCCCAGAACACCTCCTCCAATTCGCGGTCATGGGTACGGTGTTGGCTACAGCAGTAGACGGTATCGCCAGACCCACCGTGGGATTACTGAACATTGGCGAAGAAGAGATCAAGGGTAACGAGCAGGTCAAAGAGGCGGCCCGGTTAATCGCCGCAAGTAACCTGAACTATATCGGGTTTGTCGAAGGCAATGATATCTACCTGGGTACCTCCGACGTGGTGGTGTGTGACGGCTTTATGGGCAATATTGCACTCAAGGCCAGTGAGGGTGTGGCTCACATGTTCACCCACTACTTGAAGCAGGAATTCATGCGTTCTCCCTTCACCCGCTTAGCGGGTTTGGTGGCTCGACCGGTACTCAAGGCCTTTCGTGCGAGCCTTGACCCACGTCGCTACAATGGTGCCAGCCTTCTTGGGTTGCGTAGCATTGTCGTCAAAAGTCACGGTGCCGCCGATACTTTTGCTTTTGCCCAGGCCATTCGCGCTGCGGTGCAAGAGGTTCATCAGGCGGTACCCGCCCGTATCAGTGAGCATTTGGAGGCGTTGTCGCAGCAACGACGCGATCTATGAAGCGTTCCCGCATTATCGGTACCGGCGGCTATCTTCCCGAGCGGATCCTGACCAACGCCGAATTGGAAGGGATGATTGATACCACGGACCAATGGATTCTTGAACGTACCGGTATTCGCGAGCGTCACCTAGCGGCTCCCGATCAGACTACTAGCGATCTAGCAACGGCCGCCGCTCAGGCCGCCCTGGAAATGGCGGGTATTCCGGCGACCGATTTGGACCTGATCATCGTGGCCACTACCACGCCGGATCGGATCTACCCCTCCACCGCCTGTCTGGTCCAGGATCGCCTCGGCGTCCATGGTTGTCCGGCCTTCGATATCCAGGCTGTCTGTACCGGATTCATCTACGCCCTGGCCACGGCAGACCAATTCATCCGCACCGGTAGCGTACGCCGTGCATTGGTGGTGGGGGCCGAAACCTGTTCCCGCATCCTGGATTGGAGTGACCGTACCACCTGTGTTCTCTTCGGAGACGGGGCCGGTGCAGTCGTGCTAGAGGCTACGGAAGAACCCGGTATCCTTTCCACCCATATCCACGCCGATGGACGTCACAAAGATTTGCTAACGGTCCCCTGGGGAGTAAGCCAGGGTTATGACCGATTAAAGGGATCCAATGGTTTCATGAAGATGCAGGGCGCTGAGGTCTTTCGTCATGCGGTACGGATACTTGGGGCAATTGTGGACGAAACGCTCACCGCCAACGGAATGAAAAAGAGCGAAATAGATTGGCTAGTACCTCACCAAGCCAATACCCGCATCCTCGAAGCGACGGCCAAAAAGTTGGGCTTATCCATGGATCGAGTGGTAATGACGGTAGAGCACCATGGAAATACCTCCGCAGCCTCAGTACCTCTCGCATTGGATGTAGCGGTACGTGATGGACGTATTCAACGCGGCGACGTGCTATTGCTGGAGGCCTTCGGCGGCGGATTTACGTGGGGATCGGCGCTGGTACGCTATTAAGTAACCAAGCCCCTCTCCCGAAGGGAGAGGGGAGAAAAACGGTTTCTAACTCAGGATTGTCCCGTGAACGTGATGCATGATCTCCCTCGCCCGGGGCTAGGTTTTGTCTTTCCCGGCCAGGGCTCGCAGTCGATAGGAATGCTGCAGGAACTCTCCCTGGTTTTTCCGCAGGTGATTGAGACCTACGCAGAGGCATCGACTGTCCTTGGTTATGATCTCTGGCGCTTGGTTCAGGACGGCCCAGAAGCAGATCTTAATCGTACCGAACGTACCCAACCCGCGATGCTTGCCGCTGGGGTTGCGGTATGGCGCGTATGGAGGGCACAAGGCGGGCCACTACCCACTGTGATGGCCGGCCACAGTCTAGGGGAGTACACTGCCCTGGTGTGCTCAGAGGCATTGAACTTTACTGCGGCGATAGCCCTTGTGGCTGACCGAGGCCGCTATATGCAAGAAGCAGTACCGGAAGGTGAGGGAGCGATGGCCGCGATCCTGGGTCTGGATAACGCCCAAGTGATTGTGGCCTGTACCACGGCAGCGGAAGGTGAGGTGGTGACTGCGGTTAATTTC
>Ga0268283_1001738_pt1 | contig 10204 bp, 3 predicted proteins | sample saktaG_13_FD_190140 | JGI IMG/M metagenome (GOLD analysis project Ga0268283, IMG submission 190140) | Saline water microbial communities from Sakinaw Lake, British Columbia, Canada - sak_2013_06_06_36m | ecosystem: Environmental > Aquatic > Non-marine Saline and Alkaline > Saline ... | reverse complement strand
CCCAGGGTCGAAATAAAAGGCGTAGCACACAGCAGGTGGATTCCTGAACTTACACATAACGAATGTTTCCGCCAATGGGCTTTACTGCATATACGCGAAATGCTGAATGCTCGTTTCCAGGATTCCAAAACATGGAAACCGTCTCATGTTTTGCTTGAGTTACATGCGTTTAATTCGAAAAACGGTTTTACAAAGGATGCCAAAACAAATGGATTAAAACTTGTGGCTGTTAACCTCCCGGGATTCAAAGGAATTCTTTCGCATTTCACTCAGCCCGGCAAAATGTTTGCCAACGAACTCAGTGAAAGGCTGAAGGTTATTGCGTGCCTCGAATTGCCTAATATGGCTCACAGCGAGGAATTTGATCCGCTTTTTACACAAACGGATTGGGACAAAATTGATGTCCTTCTGAAACCAGCAGAGAATGATGCGCAGTTAATTATCCGCGGGCCGGAAGCCGATATACAGACAGCGCTCGAAACCATTGAGGAACGCTGCCTCATGGCATTTGCCGGCGTACCACCCGAAACCCGTAAATCATTCGAAAACGGAACTACCATTTTTGAACGTGTACTTCCGGGTGCCGACCGCATGTATCCCGATACCGATTCGGCACCGATTCCTCTTGAGAACGAATATATAGAATCGTTAAGTAAAAACCAGCCGGAAGAAGTAGTTGTCCGATATAAACGTTTGAAAGACTGGAATGTACCTGAGGATTGTTATACTTATATTTTCAAGAAAAATCTTTTCCCACTTATCGAACGCATCGTAACTGAGCTGGATATAAATCCTGCCTTTGCAGGGAAATTTTTCGGACACGCTGTAAAATGGGTAGAAGGACAATATAAACCGGCTGCCGAGTTTGATTATAAGATCATTTATGCCCTGCTGCGATTTATAAAACACAGGAATCTCGATATCAGTATTGCCCGGCGTATGTTACCACATGTGTATCAATATCCTAAAATGGAGTTCGAATCGGTGCTTACCAGCATAAAATACAAGACCGTTGATAAGGAACAGATAGTTTCAAAAATCCCTTTCCTGAGGAACAAATTTGCAGAAATAAGGATCTCAGCCGGACCTTTTGTAGAACATAACTGGATTATGGGCCAGCTACGCCCCCAGGCAGAAGGGAATTTAAGCATGAAGGAATTGCATGACGCTGTGGGTGAGTAGGAGAAATCGTTAATCGTTTATAGGAAAATAGTTAATCGTTAATGGAAAATAGTTAATAGCTAACAGGAAATAGTGATAAAAACATTCCAATAAACAGGTATAACTTACTGAATATCTGCATCTATTTAACACAAAACCAATTACCAGTCACCAATTACCAGCCACCAATAACCAGTCACCAATTACCAGTCTCCATTAACCTAATCGTACATCACAAATCAAAAATCAAAATGACTGACGATATTTTTCAGGGATACAAAGGATTAGCACTCGAAGTACTTAAGAAATTCAATGTGCGGGTGTGGGGCCAGGCTGTGGTTAAAACCACACGAGGCGATTTTGCCGGAACGGTACTCCCGCGATCCGAAAACGATGATGACAAACATATTGTACTGAAAATACCTACCGGTTACAATATCGGCCTGGATGTTGCCACCATTACAGGAATGAAAGAAACCGGCTATAAAAAAGCCAATTATAAAATCCCTGAAAAAGAATTCCCGTATACCGAAGGATTACCGAAAGTAAAATTGATTGGTACCGGCGGAACCATTGCTTCGCGCCTTGACTATCGCACAGGAGCCGTAATCCCTGCGTTTTCGCCAGGGGAATTGTATGGTGCCGTACCCGAACTGGCATCCATCTGCAACCTTACAACCGAAAAAGTCTTCGCCGTATTCAGCGAAAACATGTCGCCCGACCATTACAAAAAGCTGGCAATTGCCATTGGCAAAGAAATTGAAGCCGGAGTTGATGGAATTGTAATCGGTCATGGAACAGATACGTTACACCATACGGCTGCCGCACTCACTTTTATGGTCCAGAATTCGCCGGTTCCAATTGTGCTGGTTGGTTCGCAGCGCTCCAGCGACCGGCCCAGTTCCGATGCTGCTCTCAACCTGATGCATGCGTGCACAGCCGCCGGGCATGGCGATATAGCCGAAGTTATGGTTTGTATGTTTGGCCCCACAAGCGATGAATATGGCTTCCTTCACAGGGGTACGCGAGTTCGTAAAATGCATTCATCTTACCGCTCAACTTTCCGGACCATCGGCGATACACCTTTGGCAACCATCACCCGCAAAGGGATGAAAACCATAAAGGAAACTTACAATCACAGGCGCAAGGACAGAAAAGTTACCATTCTGCCCTATTTCGAGGAGAAAGTATCAATTGTGTATTATTACCCAAACATGCAGCCCGATATTATTGATTCGCTTGTGGAGCATGGTTATAAAGGAATTGTGATTGCAGGTACCGGACTGGGACATGTAAATAAACCCTTGTATCCGGCAATTGAGAGGGCTGCAAAAGCAGGCGTTGCCATCTATATGACTGTACAAACTCTGTGGGGATATGTGCATATGTTTGTTTATGATACGGGCCGCGACCTGATGGCATTAGGAGTTGTGCCAGCCGAAAATATGCTGCCCGAAGTTGCTTATATAAAGTTGGGCTGGGCATTAGGTCAAACCAGCGACCTGAATGAAGTGAAAAGGATAATGCTTTCGCCGATTAACGACGAAACTACACCACGCGAACCTTACAACGGCTACCTGATATACCAGGGCGGAGTTTCAGAAGTAGAAGATTTTATACGAAAAGTGCACAAATAATCCGAAATAGGAAATACACAATAAAAAAAAGGAATCAGGTTCATTGTTCAAAGCCTCAAATTCCAAATTCCAGGCACCAAATTCCAGGGAGAAAAATATAGGAAGTTGAACTTTGAAATTATTTTCAGATTGACTCTTTTCATCTTATCCGCCATAAGCTTAAAAAGATGTATTAAAAATTTACGTGGTAAATTTTGTGCTTTCTTAGTGTTTTAGTGGCTTAGTGGCAAAAAAGCCATTTAGCCTCAAAAGCTATAAAGAATCACTAATTCAATTTACAACGTTTTTCTATACCAGAGCCGACAAAAGTAGTTGTTGTTAAATCTGTCAGAACTTTGCCGGATGAAGCAATTTATCTATCGCTCCCAGCAATTTGCTCTTACTTATAGGTTTTATTATATATTCATTACAACCGGCTAACCTGGCAGCATCTTCATCATCCGAAGAAATCAGGCCCGAAAGAGCAATAATCGGGAGATCGGGCAATATTTTCCGAATCTTACGGGTTGATTCGAAGCCATCCATACCAGGCATTTTCATATCGGTAATTAAAAGACTTAAATGGGGCGATTTCCTGCAGATTTCAAGAGTTTCAAAACCATTACATGACCTGAGTACTTTATAAGATGCTTTTTTAAGTACAATTTCAAGGTATTTGTAGTTTGAATCGTCGTCCTCGGCAACAAGTATAATAGGCTGATCTGCAGGAGAAGCTGTTTGAACAGTACTAATTTCGATGCTTTGGAAATTGTTTTCAGGTAAAGAAAAACAAAATGTTGATCCTTCTTTGTTTGTTGATTCAACCCATATTTCTCCGCCTAACTGCTTTACAAATCCTTTGGCAATAGATAAGCCTAACCCACTCCCTTCATATTCGCGCGATGAAGAAATGTCGGCCTGCCTGAAAATTTCAAAAATAACAGGAAGGGTTTCCTCTGATATTCCTGTACCTGTATCAGTTATAGAGAAAAGATGCTGATCGTCTTTAAAATCGTAAGAAATAGTAATGGATCCTTCTTTAGTGAACTTTATCGCATTATCAATAAGATGAGAGAATATTTTTGTCAGCAGATTCTCATCCGTAACAATCTGAATTTCTGCATCCGGAGCCTTCAGTATAATTTCTAATTTCAGGTTACGTGAGTTACAGGCATCAAAAGTCTGGTCTGCAATTTTGTTCAGCAGTTTTCCAAGGTTGAATCTGAGTTTGTTAATTTCTGAAATTCCCGATACAATCATCGAAATGTCCATGTAACTGGTAATGGTATTGATAAGCCTCGCGCTGCTTTTTTTGATCATTTTGTTGAATTCGATCCGATCTTCCACCGAACTGTCCATCTCTGTAAGCATTTCACTGAATCCAATAATGCCATTCAGCGGGGTGCGCAATTCGTGGGTAATATTCTGGAGAAAAGCAGATTTAAGCTTGTCGTTGGCTTCGGCATATTCCTTGGCTTTTAAAAGTTCTTCCCGCGCTTGCTTACGTTCGGTAATATTGCGGAATACACCCTGCAGAATTTGCCTGCCTCTAAGTGTGATGGTATTGGAAAGTACTTCAACTGGTATTTCACTGCCGTCAGACCTCAGCATTACACTTTCTATGGATAGCAGGTTATCATTAACTCTGGCTTCTATGGCATGTTTGCGAAATGATTTTTTAGAATGTTCAAAAAATCGTGACGGGTGAATCATAGTTTGGTGTAAGGTTCTGATTTCATCCAGGGGGCGGCCAAGCATTTTACAGGCAGCGGTATTTGCGTCGATAAGCATACCGGTTTCTACATCTGCCAGAATAATCGCATCCGGCGAAGCCTCGAAAAGTTCTTTGTACCTCTCTTCACTTTCTTTCAGTGCAGTTTCCGCTTGAAGCCGTTTCGAAATATCTTCTTTAATTCCCAGGTAATGAGTTATAGCCCCATCAGCATCCTTTATGGGTAAAATAGATGCGCTTTCGCAGAAAGATTCACCATTTTTTTTCTTGTTAAAAAAAATGCCTTTCCATTCCTTTCCTGATTTTAATGAGCCCCACAGAGATTTATACACTTCATTTCCGGTTTTACCCGATTGGAAAATCGACGGGCTCTTCCCTATCAGTTCTTCAAAACTATATCCTGTAGTAATGCAGCCTGCAGGGTTAATATATTCCATTTTACCATCAAGGTCGGTAATAATAATTGTGTTCGGGCTTTGCTCAACGACAGCAGAGAGCTTAAGAAGTTCTTTCTCTGCAAGATAGCGTTTACTGATATCCCTGCTCACACCGCGGTATCCGGTAAGTTTTCCGGCTTTATCATAAACAGGAACGCCACTGGTTTCAACATGTACCAGATGTCCGTCGCGATGCCTGAATTTGTTTACCAATAAGTAGAAAGGAAGAATGCTTTCTCTGGAAGACTGAATCCGAGCATTGATCTCCATTAATAGGTCATCGGTGATAAACTCATACGGCGACTTTCCAATTGTTTCCTCAGGAGTATAATTCAGGATGGCTTCAAATTGCGGACTTACATAAGTATATAATCCCTCAGCATTGGTTTCCCATATAATATCCGATGTGGTTTCAACCAGTGCTTTGTACTTTTCTTCACTTTGCCTTAGTGTTTCTTCCGCTTTATTGCGTTCTGTAATATCACGGAAAATGGATTGGTATTTCCCGTCGGGCATCATTTTGGTATGCATTTCGATAGGGATTATCTTCCCATCGACATGAAGTATGTCCCGCTCACTGATTACCGTCTGCTCTTTCTTTAACAGATCGTATCTCAATGGCTTGTTTTTCAGTACACTGGGTGCGAACAACTCTGTTATATTAAGACCAATAATGTTTTCCAGGGTTCTGCCTGTAAGGTTAAGCATGTAGGTATTTGCCTCCAGTATTGCACCCTCGGTGGAACCAATCAGAATACCGTCAACAGCAAATTCAATAAGTTCACGGAATCGTCTTTCGCTTTTCTGCAATGACATTTCGGCCTGCTTACGGTCAGTAATATCCTGTGCCATAGCAATATTGACCATGTTGCCAAAGTATGTGCCGTTTACAACACGAACTTCCTTCGGAAAGATTTCACCATTTGACCGGAGACCCCAAAATTCAAACTGCTGCGGTTTGCCATTAAAAGCTTTCTTGATCTTCGCGGCAACTGCAGCCAGGTCATTTTTACCGGGAGCAGAAACAAACAGAGGATTTTTGCCAATCAATACTTCGCGGGGATAGCCATACATTTTCACAGCACCTTCATTTACATCCAGAAAGGTTCCTGTTTCATCCTGTATATAGATGGCATCGGTAACGTTATTGAATAATTCACGGTAACTGGTTTCGCTGGCAGATTGAATTTTCCAGGCGTGTTTGTTTTGAGTAATATCGACAAATGAAGCCAGCATTGAAACAGGCTGACCGGCCGAATCTTTGACAATTCTTGATGAAACCTGTACGTCAAAAGGAGTCTTATCTTTATTCAATGCCACAAGTTCCCCGATCCAGACTCCATTTTGCTGAATAGCTTTTATAACTTTATCGGCTTGCTCCCTGGTTTGCCAGAATCCTGTTGCCGGTTTCCCAAGAACCTCCTCCCGTGATTCATAGCCCCACATCGCAATAAATGCAGGGTTCACATATGTAATAATTCCAAGCAGATCAGAAATGGCTATAGCATTAATTGACGATTCAATTGCCAGCGTTTTTTTCAGCAGGTCATTTTCATACTCTGTTTTTGCTGATTGAAAAGCATGCTTTAATTCCTGCAACTCTTTTTTGAGCGAGGCAATAGTATCATTCTCTGTATTTTTGTGTTGGCTCATTAAAAAATATTTACGCTTTACTACTTCCGACTGTAAAGTAGAAAGTACTTCCTTTTCCTTCTTCGCTTTCTACCCGGATTTTGCCTCCGTGTTTTTCTACAAATTCCTTGCAAAGTATGAGCCCGAGCCCGGTCGAGAGTTCCCCTTCCGTACCTTTGGTTTTATTGTTGACATCAAAAAGAAATATTCGTTGTATCAATTCTGCGTTCATTCCAATTCCGGTATCTCTAACAGAAATAGTAACAAATTGTTCTTCTCCTGCCAAAGCTGAAATCTGAACGGATCCACCGCCGGGAGTAAATTTTACGGCGTTCGACAACAAATTACGGATTATGGTTTGCAGCATGTGAACATCAGCAACAACTTTAAGTTGTTCAGGAATTTCAAGTTGTAAATCTATGCCCTTCACCTTAGCACTATCGGAAATAGTATTAGTACAGCTTTTTACAAGGGGTAAAAGCAGCACATTTTTAGGTTCAAAACTGGTTATTTCACGATGCAGGAGCGACCACTCAAGCAGGTTTTCCAGCAACTGATATAAATTATTAGCGGAATTCCGCATATAAGTTACTATGGTCTTCAACTCATCTGCAGGAAGAGTCTCAATTTCTTCGTCAAGTACTTCAGTAAAACCAAGGAAAGTAGTAAACGGACTCCGCAGGTCATGAGCGATAATTGAAAATAATTTATCCTTGCTTTTATTAAGCGCCTGGAGATCTTCTGCATTTTTCTGCATCTGATCTTCGAATCGTTTCTGCTCGGTAAGGTCGATAATCACACCTCTTGTTCCTATGCACCTGTTATCTGATAGTATTGGTACGGAGTGAATGGAAATAGGAAAGGTTAATCCACTCTTGGTGATACCGGTCATAATTGCCCTGTCCGACTTTTTATGTTTAAATATGGCTTCCATATGTAAACGTATGTCTTCATAACTTTCGGATGTTACAAGCTGATCAATGAGAGTATCTGATTTAATATCGACCGGTTGGTATCCGAAAAGCCTTAATCCGGTATCGTTCAGATATTCCAGTCTACCACTGAAATCAGCTTCATAAATAGTTTCGGGTAGGAGCTCAACAAGGTCCTGGAACTTTTGCCTGCTTTCGGTAAGTTCCTGCTCAATGCGTTTACGTTCAATAATTTCATTCTCTAATTTCGAGTTATGTGATCTTTGAACATTAATTCTGATTATCCCGTAAACAAAGCCGCCAATGGCTATGATTATAAACAACAGAAACCACCATGTAAGGTAAAGCGGCGGAGTTATACGTATTTCATTTGACCGGCTTACTTCTGTCCAGTTTCCCGAAATATTCTTGGCCTTTACAATAAATACATATTTACCGGGTTTTAGTCCTATATATCGCACTTTCCCGAGTAAGGGCTGGTTTATATCCTGCCAATCATTGTCGAATCCTTCGAGTTTGTATTTGTATTCAATTAAATCTTCATTATAATAAGAAATTCCCCTGAATTGAAAAAGCAATGTATTATCAGCATAATTTATTGAGCTTTTCCTTGCTAATTTGTGTTGCTCACCTCTGCTATCTTCGACATAAAGAAGGCTGATCACCGGGGTAGGGATTTTAGCTTTATCAAAGCCGGGTTCAAAACAGGAAAGTCCGCGGTCGGTACCAATCCAAATACGGCCTTTTGAATCTGAAATTCCGGCTGACCTGTTGGTTTCCCAGCCAGCTAATCCGTTATTCGAATTATAGATGTCGATTTTGCCTTCTCCATCCCATTTGTAAACCCCATTATCGGAACCAATCCAGTAAATTCCTTCATGATCCTGAAAAATAAAGAAAACAGGGTTGTTAATTTCTATTCCATTTTTCTTGAATTTAACGATACGGCCATTTTCGATAACGTAGAGTCCGTGTATTGTACCTACAAATTCAACACCCTTTTTATCCTTGAGGTAGGCGTAAACATTGTCTGCTTTTTTGTCGGCAGGCGATGGAATTCGTTTTACAATGTCACCGTGAACATACCACAGTCCGTTCGATCCTGCCAGGTAAAGTCCTCCGTCATCAGATGCAAATATTTTTCGCAGCGTGCTTTTTATTTGATCATTGTGCTGATATTCAACAAGCTGTTCATTTTGCAGGTACGAAAGTTTTCCATCAACCCCAACCCAGATCCTACCGGTTTTATCCTGAAGAACGGACGAGGTAGTCGTGTTTTTATCGAAATTATACCATTTTATAGTTGCGTTTGGCAGTAGCCTGCCCAAGCCAAGGCTAACAGAGGCAAACCAGATATTCCCTGATTTGTCCTTAACCATATCGAGGACACGCTGGTTTTTTTTGACTGATTCCGGGAAATCTAACACTTTAAAAGTAGTATTATCAAATAGAGATAACCCTTTGTTGTGTCCCAGAACAATACTCCCGTCATTCATCTCGCAAACCGCGGAAACTTCATTCTCACGCATTCCGTTTTTGTCGAGGTAATTTTTTATCTTGAAATTATTAAACTTACTGATTCCTCTAGTATCCGCAAACCATACATTCTGCTCACGATCAATAAATACCGAATTTGCCCCATCCGAAGTGAATCCATTCGATACCATTAAAGGTATTGGGATGTCACCTGGGGCTAAAATCAAGAATTTTGCCCAGTTATTTCCAAAAAAAACATTGCCTTTATTGTCGGAGCTCAAAAAGGTAAAATAAACAGATGAAGGATGCTGCAATTGAAATTTATTGCTAACCATTGTAAACCTGTTATGCTGAATATACCCTATCCATTTTTCATTCAACACCCACAATTTTTCATCTGCCAATTCCTTGTTTTCAAAACTAATCGAAATAATTTCTACACCGTAGGGTTTGACCATTTCATTCAGGCTCCAGTCTGTTTTACCATTTTCGTAAGTACAAAGACCGATTTTGGTAGAAAGATAAAATTTCTGTTTTTTAGCGATAACAGTATAAACATTGTTCAGTCTTTTGTCTTCCGATAGTTTAAAAAGTGTCCAGATATTGTTTTCGTAAATAAAAAATCCTTCATAACTCCCCAAACAAATAACCGGTTCTCCATTTTTGTAAAAAATATCGAACGAATTCATCTGGTGATTCTGCATTTCGGTTGCGGGCGGTGGTATTTTGTGCCAGACATTATTATGAAAAGACACAATAGTATCCAGTATATTTTCGGGCATTACCCAAATAATACCTCTTTCATCAATCTTGATGCTTTTATAACGTTGATCAGGCAGGCCACTGGTAAAGTCGTAGTTCGTAAAACTGAACCCGTCATATTCCGATACCCCGAAATTTGTGGCAAACCACATGATACCGTTTTTATCCTGGCATGCATCATTCACAGTCCTGGTGGGCAGGCCATCTTTGATATTATAGGTTTTTATAAAATACTGCTGAGCATAAGTATTCTGAAATAAAAAAATAAAAAATGTAAGAAAAAGATATTTTCGGAAATTTGATTTTATATGTGATTTAGGATAAATCATATTTAAATCTAAGAATAATGAATTTAATTAAATACTAAAGTTAGGTTGTTGCTGTATTTTTTTTGCCATATTTATGCTTAGTGATAGTAGGGTGAGACAAGTCATTATTAGCAGGAATATACTGATT